>ENA-OWNT01000089-OWNT01000089.1-seawater-metagenome-genome-assembly--contig:-NODE-89-length-285598-cov-9.561367_pt1 | contig 285598 bp, 266 predicted proteins | sample MGYA00238136_ERZ651165 | MGnify/ENA primary metagenome ERZ651165 (study PRJEB26861, sample SAMN08777766) | seawater metagenome | isolation source: coastal seawater | place: USA: Florida | collected... | reverse complement strand
GCGACGACCTTTTCATTCTGGCCCATGCCCAGATAGTCGTTGGAGCACCACACCGTGACGTCCTGCGTCGAGCCATCCTCGCGATAGCGCGTCGCCCGGGGGAACTGACCCGCATGGCGTTCAAGATCCGCAAACACACGGTAATTGCCGTCATCATGCAACGATGAAAGACGGTCCGCGAAGAACTGCTCAAAATGCATAGCGATTTCCCTATGTGTAGTCGCAAAATGCGTTACGGTTTCCTGCCCGTCAACCGGGATTCGTTGCTGCACCGCACCCTTGCCGGTCCGCGATGAATCATTCTTGCAACCGGTTCCCGCAACCCAATGAAATAAATGAGGCAACCGGGGCGCAGTTATTCAGGCGTGATATCGGACAAAGGCGAAGCGGTTCGAATCCGGCGCCCAGCAGGGCACGTTGATCGTCCCTTGCCCGCCGAACAGGGACAGCAGGATACGCGGCTTTCCGCCCGAACCCGGCATCAGCCTGAGTTGGACCTCGTGATTACGCGGATGGCCCTCGACGCTGTTCTCATAGGCGAGATAGAGGACGCTCTCGCCGTTCGGGGAAGGATGCGGGAACCAGTTGACCCGCTCATCGTCGGTTATCTGTTCCAGCCCCCCGCCATCGGACCGCATCCGCCAAAGCTGCATGCGGCCTTTCTTCTGGCCGTTGAACCAGATCCACTCGCCATCCGGCGTGTAGTCCGGCCCATCGCAATGTTCGAAGCCCGCCGTCAGGCAGGTCTCCACACCGCCATCGATGGGGCAGGTATAGATATCGAACCCGGCATCACGCTTGCCGACATAGGCGAGCGTCGTTCCGTCCGGCGACCAGCCATGCCAGTAGGACGGGACATGCTTTGTGATGCGCTTCGGTGTCCCGCCTTCAGCAGGCAGGGTATAGATGCAACTGGCCTCCTCTTCCGTCGAATCCGAAATGACCAGCGTCTTGCCGTCCGGAGAGATGCCGTGATCGTTGTTCAGCCTCTTCGCGAAACCGGTATCGATTTCGGCGAGCCCCGGCGCACTCTCCAGTGCGACGCGAAACAGGAGCCCGTCTCCATTCACGATCAGCGCCCCGCCATCCGGCGTCCAGTTCGGCGCTTCAATGAGACGGCTGGTTTCAAGCAGCGTCCGGACTGTCCCGCTCGCCAAATCGAATATGCAGAGTTCGCTTTTCACGTCCCCTCGGGCCGGTAGGCGAAATGCGAGAACCGCGCTTCTTTGCCCTGGCCTGTCATGTCCATGGCGAACATGCCGACAAAAGCGCCCGTGAAGGAGCCGTGGCCGCCGCGTCCGCCCTCGTCGGAAATGACCGCCGCATCGAGCTTCGGGCCGATGTCCTGCCATTCGCCGCCCGGCATCCGCCAGGCGAATTGCTGCAGGGCGTGGTCGACCTCCACCTTCATCTGGATCGGGCCGTCCGGGCATGGAACCGGTTTCGGAAGCGCAAAGGACAGTTTCCCGTCGGGGAAATCCCCGAGGCAGGATACGATTGTCAGCGACCGCCCCTGCCCCGGCTCGTCCGTCACCAGCAGCATGTGGAACTTGAAACGGTTGTAATAGGTCGCAAGCCCGGCCGTCTGCTGATAGGTCTCCGGATCGAACGTGACTTCGGTCTCAGCCGCATAGACGAAGTGCTCCTGCCGGCGCGCAACCAGCGCCTGTTCGAACCAGCTCCCCATGCTTTCGCGGCCATAGAGGGTGAGCGCTCCGTCTCCTACCCTGAATAGCCGGCCTGTTTCCGGCGACCGCAGCCACTGGAATTCCGGCGGCAGTTTTCCATCGGAGAAATCGATGAAGGAGGCGACCGGCGGGTGGGGTTCGACATCCGCCAAACCCGGCAATTCCGGTCGGACCAGTTGACCGCCGTCTTCCAGATAGAGCCAATCGTCCTCGCTCCAGACGACCCGTTCTATCCCGGTCTCGCGGCCGAGCGGGCAAAACCGCCCGGCGCCGTCCGGCCCGGGAATCGGCCGCCCCATCAGAAAGGTGTGATAGAACCGCCCGTCATGCGTCTCGACATACTGGCCGTGACCGGTCTTCTGGATCAGGTGGTGCGGCACATCCTGCGCGCACATAAGGTACTTGTTCGGGTGATCTTCATACGGCCCCCAGATCGAGCGCGAGCGGGCCATGGTCACCGCGTGCTCGTAGACGGTGCCGCCTTCCGCCGTCGTCAGGTAGTACCAGCCATTGCGCTTGAAGATATGCGGCGCCTCTGTCAGCCCCCGATCAGTGCCGGCATAGATATTCTTGACCGGCCCGAAGAGGCCTTTTTCGGGCGACCATTCCTGCAGCAGGATACCGTCGAAACTCGCATGCTTCGGGTTTCCGCCCGTGCCTTCGCCCCGATAGTTCCACTGCATGTTCATGAAGTATTTTCGCCCGTCATCGTCATGGAACAGCGACGGGTCGAAGCCGGATGAATTCACATGGATCGGACCGGACCATTCACCGTCGATGGTCTCGCAAGTCGTGATGTAGTTCGGCGCATCCTTGAAGTTGCCGTCGTAACGCTTGACGTCGGTATAGACGAGCCAGAATTTTCCGTCCGCATGGCTGAGGCACGGCGCCCAGATGCCGCAGCTGTCCGGGTTTCCGCGCATGTCGAGCAACGCCTTGCGGTTGAGCGGCCGCGCGACAAGCGTCCAGTTCACAAGGTCGCGCGAATGGTGGATCTGCACCCCGGGATACCACTCGAAGGTCGACGTCGCGATATAGTAATCCTCCCCCACCCGGCAGATCGAGGGATCCGGATTGAAGCCGGGAAGGATCGGATTGCGGATCATCTTTGCGCCGCGCCCTTCGGTGTCTCGGAGGACTGCGCCCACAGATTGATGTTTTCCTCGTCGGCATATGTGTCGATCTCGGCCAGTTCCTCGGCCGTGAAGTCCAGATTGCCGACCGCCCCGGCGCAATCGATCACCTGGCTCGGCCGCGACGCGCCGATCAGCGCGGTGGTGATGCCGCCGTCGCGCAGCACCCAGGCGAGCGCCATCTGCGCCAGCGTCTGGCCGCGTCGTGATGCGATCTCGTTCAGCCTGGCGATGTGCTCGATGGCCTTTTCGTTGAGGAACTCCTGTTTCAACGATTTGCCCTGCGCCGCACGGCTGTCCTGCGGGACGCCTTTCAGATATTTGCTGGTCAGCATGCCCTGGGCGAGCGGTGTGAAGGCGATGGACCCGATGCCCAGCTCCTTCAGCGTGTCCTTCAACCCGTCGCGCTCCACCCAGCGATTGAGCATGTTGTAGGAAGGCTGATGGATCAGGCACGGCGTGCCGAGATCGTTCAGGATCTTCACCGCCTCCCGCGTCCGCTCCGAATTGTAGGAGGAAATGCCGGCATAGAGCGCCTTTCCGGACCGCACGATCTGGTCAAGCGCGCCCATCGTTTCTTCGAGCGGCGTATCGGGGTCGAAGCGGTGCGAATAGAAAATGTCGACATAGTCGAGCCCCATCCGCTTCAGCGACTGGTCGCAGGACGAGATCAGGTATTTCCGGCTGCCCCATTCGCCGTAAGGCCCCGGCCACATCAGGTATCCGGCCTTCGACGAGATGATCAGCTCATCCCGGTATCCCCTCAGATCGGTACGAAGAATTTCACCGAACGCCTCCTCCGCGCTGCCGGGTGGCGGGCCGTAATTGTTGGCGAGGTCGAAATGGGTGATGCCGTTGTCGAAAGCAGCCTGGACGATGGCCCGCTTGGTCTCATGCGGCGTATCGTGACCGAAATTGTGCCACAAGCCGAGCGAGATCGCCGGCAAATCCAGACCGGAGCGTCCGCAGCGGCGGTAGACCATCTTCTCGTAGCGGTTTTCGGCGGGCACATAGGCCATGAGCTTCAATTCCTTTCTTGGCACATGAAACGGCGGCGGGCAGTCTGCCCGGCGGTCAGCCCATCAGCCTCAGCGCATCGTCCGGCGTCAATGCCGCCGGCCTTTCGCAGGTGGTCGTCATCTCGACGAAACTGCCGGTCTCTCCCGATTTGAGGATCGATGTCATCACGTCGACGGCGTGAATGGCAAGCTCGAGGGAACAGCGATGCGGCCTGCCCTCGACGATCGCCTGCGCCATGTCGGCCAGACCGGCCGTTCGGTAATTCGCCCGCCCGCCGGCCTGATGATCCTGGTTGGCCTTGCCGAAGGGGTGGTCCCATTCTGGCAGCGGCTCGATCCTGCCGTCGCGTCCGGCATGCCCGACCGCGCCGCCGAAAAAATTCGGATCGGGCAGGAACAGCGATCCTTCGGTGCCATAGAGTTCCATGCTGGAATGGCGATGCGCCCAAATATCCCAGCTCGCCGACAGCGTGATCGTGGCGCCGTTCACGAATTCCAGAAGCGCATGGATATTGGTTGGTGTCCGCACCGGGATCTCATCGCCCTGGCGCGGCCCCTCGGTCAGGATCGTGCGGGTCGGCGTCGCCGACGAGGTCAAAGCCGCCACCTTCTTCACCGGTCCGATCAACTGGATCAGGTTGGTCACGTAATAGGGACCGACATCGAGCACGGGACCGGCGCCGGGCAGGAAGAAGAAGTCCGGATTGGGATGCCAGTGCTCCATCCCGTGCGACATGACGTGACACGTCCCGGCGACGATATCGCCGACAAGCCCCTCGTCGATCCTGGCGCGCGCAAGCTGATGCGAGCCGCCGAGGAAGGTATCCGGCGCCGAGCCGACACGCAGGCCGCGAGACTCGGCAAGGGCTCTCAGTTTCTCGCCTTCATCGAGGCTCAATACGAGCGGCTTTTCGGTATAGGCATGCTTGCCTGCGTCGAGGATTGCCCTCGTCACCGCGTAATGGGCGTCCGGGATCGTCAGATTGACGATCACGTCGATATCCGGAGCGGCGAGCAGCGCATCCACGTCCAGCGCCCGGACGCCGAATTCCTCGGCACGGGCTTTCGCCGCATCGGGATTGATATCCGCAACGGCACGCATTTCCAGCGCTTTGAAGAGCGGTGCAAGCCGTAGATAGGCGGTCGAGATGTTTCCGCATCCGATGATGCCGACGCCGAGCTTTTTCATAGTTGATATCCTCAGAGACCGCGTGCCGTTTCGATCGAGCGGCGGGCGAAACGCGCATGATCTTTCGGATTGTCGTGCTCCATGACGAACCAGCGCGCATTCGTCTTGCGCAATGACGCCATGATGGCCGGCCAGTCCATGACGCCGTGGCCGACATCCGCCCAGCCGTCCTCATCCGCGCATTCGCCTTCCGGCGCGATGTCCTTGATGTGCGCGGCTGCGATCCGGTCGGCATATCTTTCGATCCAGGCCAGCGGCTCCTGCCCGCCCCTCACGACCCAGGCGACATCGAGCTCCAACGCCAGCTTCGGGTCGCCCGCCATGATCAGGTCGAGCGGCATCTCGCCGGTCGGGGTCGCGACAAACTCGAAAGCGTGATTGTGCCAGCCGAAGGTCAGACCCGCCTTCCAGTAGGCTTCGCCCGCCCGCGCCAGCGTTTCGCCAAGCGCCCGCCATCCGGCGGCATCCCTGGAGCGCTCCTCTTCCGGGATGGCCGGCACGAAGATCGCTTGTACGCCAATCGTTTCGGCGATCTGCAGCACCCTGTCCGGCTGGTCGCGCACCATGTCGAGGCCGAAATGTCCAGTCGGCATGGCGAGACCGTTGGCGGCCAGATCGGCTTTCAACTCGTCGAGCGCGCCAAGATTGGCGAACAGCCCGCCATAGCCTTCGACCTGGGTGTAACCGAGCTCTCCAAGCATCTTCAACGTGGCGCCAAGCGGCGGAAAATTGCGCGAACTGTAAAGCTGATAGGAAAACGCGGTCATCAAGATACCCTCGAAAGCGGCTCAGCCGAGCCAGTGGTCGTAGTCGGAAACAAGCAGATGAAGTGGCGGCGCATCCTCCTCGACGGTCGAAAACCGGCCGATCGGATCGCGGAAGATATTGTCGGTCAGGTCGTCATTGACGTTGGAAACCTCGCCGATCAGCACCTTTCCGCCCTCGCCCCAGAAGGCGTGCCAGGTGTCCGGTTCCAGCGTCACGCTTTCGCCCGGCGCGAGTTTCAGCAGACCGCCGGCCGGAAGCGTGCGAGCGGTGCCGTCGGTAAAGGTGTTCACATCGGCGTTCTCGTCGATCGAGCCGTCCGGCTTCGCCTTGAAGAGCTCCAGCACCAGCGTCCCGCCGCCCTTGTTGATGATGTCCTCGGTCTTCAGATTGTGCCGGTGCATCGGCGAGATCTGGTTCTCGCCCGAGATCATGATCTTCTCGGCGTAGAGCATCCCCCTTCCCTTGCCGACATTGGCGTTGTTGCCATTGCGGACGGTGAACAGGAACAGGCCGAGATCCTCGAATGTGCCCTGGCCGTAATCGGTGATGTCCCAGCCGAGCCGATGGTCGCGAATGCGCGCGCTGTCGCCGGCGGTGCGGCGCTGCATCTCCTCGGGAGACCAATAGGCGAAGGGCGGCATGACGTAGCCGAAGGAGCGGATGAAAGCGTCGCTTTCCCTGATGATGTCATTGATGGCGGAGCGTTTCATGGGTCACCCTGTGTTGCGGAACGGATCACGGAGAGCGACGGAAGGCACGGCAGCGCCGACCTCCGGCTCGATGGTGATGTTCCTATCCCGCTCACGTCGCGACAAGAAGACGTCGTCCGGGAAACAGCCATTGGACCCTGCATTTTCATCTCCCGCAGGCCGCCTCACATCCGGTTTTCGGTTTGCCGGTCGAAGACCGAGGCCATCGGCAGATTGAAGCCCAACCGGACCGTATCGCCGGGCCGGAAGCGCCGCGAGGAGTCGACCCGCGCCGACAGCGTCTGGCCGCCGAATGAAACCCACACGAGGGCGTCGGCGCCCATCGGTTCCTCGAGTTCGACCGTGGCGGCGTAGAGCGCGGTTTCCGATTCCTCGCCCTCGTGGCGGATTTCAACATGTTCCGGGCGCACGCCGAAGACCGCATTGCCGGAGGGCTCCAGGGCTGTATCGGCGACATAGCCCGCCAGCGGGATCTCGTGCCCGCCGAGCCGGAAAACATGCTCCGCGTCCCGCGCGACGACCTCACCGTCGAGGAAGCTCATCGACGGCGAGCCAATGAAACCGGCCACATAAAGATTGCGCGGCCGGTTATAGATCGTATGCGGTTCGTCCAGTTGCTGGATGACACCGCCCTTCATCACCGCGATCCGGTCAGCCAGCGTCAGCGCCTCGATCTGGTCATGCGTCACATAGATCATCGTGTTGTCGCTGAGCTTTTGATGCAGACGCTTGATCTCGACGCGCAGTTCGGAGCGCAGCTTGGCGTCGAGATTGGATAGCGGCTCGTCGAACAGGAAGACATCGGCATCCCGCACCAGCGCGCGGCCGATGGCAACGCGCTGGCGCTGCCCCCCCGACAGTTGAGCGGGCTTGCGCCCAAGCAGGCTTTCGATCTGCAGCATCTTCGCCGCCCGCTCGACGCGCTCGCGGATCTCCGCACGCGGCAGGCCCTGGTTCTTCAGCCCGAAGCTCAGATTGCCCTCCACGGACATCTGCGGGTAGAGCGCATAGGACTGGAACACCATGCCGATGCCGCGATCCTTCGGCTGCTCCCAGGTCACGTTGCGCCCCTTGATGAAGATCTGCCCGTCGGTGACGTCCAGAAGGCCGGCGATGCAGTTCAGCAGGGTCGACTTGCCGCAGCCGGACGGCCCGAGCAGGACCAGGAACTCCCCCTCCATGATGTCGAGATTAAGCTTCTCCAACACGCGCACGGCGCCGAAACTGAGGGATACGTCGCGAACGGAAACGCTTTCCATTGCTGTCAGCCTTTCACGGCGCCGGCCGCTATGCCGCGCACGAAGAGTTTTCCGGAAATGAAGTAGATGACGAGCGGCACGAGGCCGGTCAGCAGCGTTGCGGCCATGTTCACATTGTATTCCTTCACGCCCTGGACGGCATTGACGATGTTGTTGAGCTGGACCGTCATCGGGTAGATCTCGGGCTTGGTGTAGACGACGCCGAACAGGAAATCGTTCCAGATGCCCGTCACCTGGATGATCATCGCCACGACGAAGATCGGCAGCGACATCGGCAGCATGATCCTGAAGAAGATGCCCCAGAAGCCGGCTCCATCGACACGCGCCGCCTTGAACAGGTCGTCGGGTACCGAGGTGAAATAGTTTCGAAACAGCAGCGTGTTGATCGGCATGCCGAAAATGGTGTGAACGATCACCAGCCCCCACAGCGTGCCGTAAAGCCCCATCTCGCGCAGCAGGATCACGATCGGATAAAGCATGACCTGATAGGGGATGAACGCCCCGATGATCAGGATCGTGAAGAACACCTCCGAACCGCGGAACCGCCAGTTGGCCAGCGCATAGCCATTGACCGAGGCGATCGCGATCGAGGCGATCACCGACGGGATCAGAATCCGCACCGAGTTCCAGAAGCCGCGGCTGAGCCCGTCGCAATTCAGCCCGGTGCAAGCCTGTGACCACGCCTTGACCCACGGCTGAAAGGTCACCTCCACCGGCGGGGCGAAGATATTGCCGACACGGATCTCCGGCATACCTTTCAGCGACGTGACGACCATCACGTAAAGCGGCAGCAGATAGTAGGCCGAGATCAGGATCAGCGTGCCATAGAGAATGATGTTGCGGCGCGACAGGGCACGGCGCGGACGAGTCCCGCGCGGCCCGTCGCCGAGCCTCGTCTTCACGGCTTCGGCGCCTGCGGCGGCGAGATTGAGGCTTGCGGGATCAGACACGGCGCTTGCCCCCGAACTCGAGATAGGCCCAGGGAATGATGACGATCGCCACGGCGAGCAGCATCATTGTCGAGGCGGCGAAGCCCTGTCCCAGGTTCTGGCTGGAAAACATCCGGTCATAGACATATTTCGCCGGCACTTCCGAGGCGATGCCAGGTCCGCCGGAAGTCTGAGCGACCACCAGGTCATAGACCTTGACGATGCCCGAGGTGATGATCACCAGAGCTGTAATGAAGACCGGGCGCATCATCGGGATGATGATGAAGACATAGGTCTTCCACACCGGGATGCCGTCGACCCGCGACGCCTTCCAGATGTCCTCGTCTATGCCCCTCAGGCCTGCGAGCATCAGGCACATGACCAGCCCCGTTCCCTGCCAGAGGGCGGCGATCAGTATGCCGAAAATGACGATGGAGGGATCATAGAGCGGATCGAAGGTGAAGCTTTCCCACCCCAGGCTGCGCACGATGTTCTGGATGCCGAAATCCGGATTCAGGATCCACTGCCAGACAAGGCCGGTGACGATGAAACTCAGTGCGAAAGGATAAAGGAGAATGGTCCGGAACGTGTCCTCGAAGCGGATTTTCCGGTCGAGCAGCGCCGCGAGCACAAACCCGATCAGCAAAGAGAAGATCAGCGAGCAGATACCGAAAATGGCGAGGTTCTCGATGGAGATCAGCCATCGCCGCGTGTTCCACAGGCGGTCGTACTGGTCGAAGCCGACAAAATCCAGTTTCGGCAGAAGCTTGGAGGACGTGAAGGAATGCACCACCGTCCAGCCGGTGCAACCGACGAAGACCACGATCGCGGTGAGCGCCATCGGGATCGAAGCGATCTTGGCGTTCAGATTCTTGAACAGCGGATTGGGCGGCCGGCGGCCCTCGCCCGTCCGCGCTGTTTCGGCAGTTGTCATTCCGTTTCCTCCGCGGCGCCCCGGCGCATGACGCGCCGGGGCTCGAATCCGGCCCCGGGCGGCCGGATCCTGCTTGCGCCCAGATCGCCTAGTCGGCGTTCTCGATGATGTCGGCGTAAGCCGACTGCGCGTCCTCCGCCGAGTAGGAGGGATCGGACCAGAACTCCGTCAGCAGATCGTTGATCTCGTTGATCGTGTCCTGTGTCAGGACGATTTCACGCGACGGCATGATCTTGCCCGCCGCCAGAAGATCGAGACCCTTCTTCATGCAGGCATTCACATTGCCGAGATCCACGTCGCCCCGCACCGGCAGGCTGCCCTTCTTCTGGTTGAAGGCGACCTGCACATCCGGCGTCAGCAGCAGCGCCGCCAATTCCTTTTGCGCCTTGGTGACGTCGGGATCGTCATTGACCGGGAAGTAGAACGCGTCGCCGCCCGTATCGAGGATGGCCTCCAGACCGAGGCCCGGAAGGCATTCGTAGTCTTGCCCTGCGACCTCGCCGGCAACCTGAAATTCGCCCTGCGCCCAGTCACCCATGATCTGCGCGCCGGCCTGATCGGTGATCACCAGGTTGGTCGCCTGGTTCCAGTCCTGGACCGTCGACTTGGCAGACATTTCGCGAGCCTTCGCATAAGCTTGCCAGACCTTCGCGAACTCAGGCCCCCGGGCGGCGTCCATGTCCTTCTGGCTCTGGATCTTGTCGATCAGATCGACCCCGCCGACAGCCGTGAGGATCACGTTGAAAGCCCCGCCCTGCTGCCAGGGCTGCTGCCCCATCGCAAGCGGGATCTTGCCGGCCTTCTCGAGCGCGGGCGCAGCATCGACGAATTCGTTCCAGTCCTTCGGCACCGCCACACCGGCATCCTCGAAGGCCTTGTTGCTCAGCCACATCCACTGCCACGAGTGAATGTTGATCGGCGCGCAATAGATCTTGCCCTCATAGGTGCAGGCATCCAGCAGCGACGGCGGATTGACCTTTTCCTTCCAGCCCTGCTCCTCGGCGATGTCGGTCAGATCCATCATCAGCCCGGCCTGGATCAGTTCCTCCGCCTGACGGCCATGGTTGAGCTGGGTCGCGCCCATCGGATCGCCGCCGAGAATCCGGCTGACGATGATCGGCCGCGCGGTATTGCCCGAACCGGCAATCGCGCCGTCAACCCAGTGGTTGTCGGTCTTTCCATCGAAGGCCTTGGCGAGTTCCGCCACCGCCGCGGCCTCGCCTCCCGAGGTCCACCAATGGGTGACTTCGAGATCCGTGGCCTGGGCGCCGGCAACCGGCAGCACCGCGGACGCCGCCAGCGCCGCAATCATTGAACGAAGACGCATATTTTCCTCCCTGCGAACTGTAACGTTGCAGTAAAACTGTATGGCAAGGATTCTCCTCGCGCAACCGGGCTGATGAAAATTCTTCGAGGATCGAAAAAATTGACGTGAAGGCCGATTTTCGGCGATAATACGGGGACTTTCGGATATTTCGGGGCAAATCCGGCAAAGGAGAAGGTGAGGCTTCGGCGGCGCGAAAAACGTATTGCATCGCAATAAACTTTAACGTTTGTGGCAATCTTTGTGTGTTTGTTGAAACTACCCCGCCGACCGGCCTATAGTCCGGACCTGGCGAAAAGGCGAACCCGTAATGGCGCAAAAAACAAAAGGAAAACAGGGCGATGGGGCGGAATTGGCGGCCGGACCCCCGACGCTGAAATCCATTGCCTTCATGACGGGTTACTCGATCACGACCGTTTCGCGCGCGCTCAAGGATGCGCCCGATATCGGACAGGAGGCCAAGGATCGCGTCCGTCTCGTGGCGAAACAGATCGGCTACCGGCCGAACCGCGCCGGCGTACGCCTGAGGACCGGCAAGACGAATGTGATCAGCCTCGTCCTCAACACCCAGGAGGAGGTGATGGGCCTGACATCGCAGATGGTCCTAGGTATTTCAGACGTGCTGCGCGGCACGCCCTACCATCTTGTCGTCACACCCTACTCGCTCGACAATGACGCGATGGAGCCGGTTCGCTACGTCGTCGAGACCGGGTCCGCCGATGGCGTCATCCTGTCGCGAATCGAATTGCAGGACCGGCGCGTTCGCTATCTGTCGGAGCACGGCATGCCCTTCGCCACCCACGGCCGCACCGACATGGGCATCGATCATCCCTGGCATGATTTCGACAATGAGCGCTTCGCCCGTGACGCCGTCGACAGGCTGGCGAAACGGGGCGTCAGACGCGCCGCGCTGGTCGGGCCACCCGACAATCTCACCTATGCGCGTCACATGAAGGCGGGCTTCGCCACCGGCCTTCGCGAGCACGGCATGCAGCAGGTCGCGTTCGACACGGTGACCGTCGATGACACGCTCGATACGATCCAGGCCGGCGTCTACGAGATCATGCGCGGGCCCGACCGGCCCGACGGCATCGTCTGCGGCAGCGGCGGCGGCGCCATCGCGGCCTCTGCCGGCATCGAGCAGGCCGGCTTCGAGATCGGCCGGGATGTGCAGATCGTTTCCAAGCAGCACACCAATATTCTCAAGCGCTATCGCAAGGAAATCGAGGTCATCAACGAGGATGTCCGCCAGGGCGGCCGGGACCTTGCGACCTGCGTGATCCGTTCGATCGAGGGCGTTCCCGCCAGCGAACTTCATTTCCTGTCCTATCCGGACGACCCGGCGGACACGCCCGGCGTCCCGGCGGCGCCAGCGGAAGCCGCCATCTAGAAACGCCGGATCCGCCTGTCGACAAGTGCGAGGAAATCGGCGCGCGATTGCGGCGTCGAGACGTCCATCAGGTAGTGCGCGAGGAAAAGCGTCTTGCAGCGCTTGGCGAAGAGCGCGCGCATGCCGCGCAGCAACGTGCGCTTGCCCGGATGTCCGACCACATAGGACCACCAGCGCGGCGCGCCGCAGGTCGTCACGACGCCGAGCTTGCGGATATGGGTCATCAGCGGCGAGATTCGCTTGGTGTCGGGCGATATCGCGAAGGTGATATCGGGCGTCCACACCCGGTCGAGCCAGCCCTTCAGCATGGCCGGCAGGCCGTACCACCATGTCGGATAGACGAAAACCAGCCCTTCGGCCCAGGCGAGTTGCTCGGCATGCGCCGGCAGCGGATGCTGGTCCTTGAGCATTTCGTTATAGACGCGCCGTTCGTCGCAGCCCATCACCGGGTCGAACCCCTCGGCATAGAGATCGATCAGCCGCGTTTCATTGCCGCTTTCGGCAAGCCCCTTCATGACCGTATCGCGCAACGCCGCCCCGAAACTCTCCGGCACCGGATGGCAATAGATAACAAGGATGCGCATCAGAACACGTCCATCGCCTTTTCGACCCGGCCGATGAAACGCTTGCGCGTTTCGTCCGTCGATCGGTTCATGTCGTAATGCGCCAGATAGTCGAACGGCGCGCCCGGCTTGACGATGACGCGCAGTACGCGATTGACGAGCTTGCGCGGCGGATCGCCGACCAGCAGCGCCCTCACCCGGCTTCCGCCATAGGTCGTCACCACGCCGACCTTCTTGATATTGTGCAGGCAGGGCCGCACCTTGCCGTCGCGCATTTCGAAGGAAACGCCGGGCAGGAAGACGCGATCGAAAAATCCCTTCAGGATCGCCGGGTAGCCGAAGTTCCAGACCGGGTAGCTCAGAACCAGCGCGTCCGCCGCGCGCAGCCGTTCGACATAGGTCTTCACCGGTTCGATGTTCGGCCCGATATCGTGATAGCCCATCCGTTCGGAACGGGTCAGCCGGGGATCGAAATCCTCGGCGTAGAGATCGCAGTCGTCGACCTCGTGGCCCTTCGCTTTCAGCCGTTCGACGATGATCCGGTGCAACGAGCCGTTGAAGCTCTCCGCGACCGGATGCGCATGCAGGACAAGAACACGCATTCCCCTCCCCCTAGCTCGCCTTCTGCAAGCCCTTGAACAGCCAGACGGCGCCGGTGTCGTAATCGTAATCCGGGTTCTCCCAGGCAATCATCTTGCCGGGATTGAGCAGGCCCTTCGGATCCGCCTCGCGCTTGAAGGCGAGTTGGATCTCGTCGGTCTGCTTCATGCCGCCCTCCTCCAGCGTGAAGCGGTGCGGATTGAAGATCGGCGCGCCCTCGCGATTGAAGGTCTCGATGATCTCGTCCAGCCGCGCCTCCGTGGTGTAGCGCACCATCGGCAGGCCGAAGCAGGTGATGTCGCCGTCGAAACGCACGAATTCGAGATGATCGATGATCTCGCCCTCGAACATGCCGTGCAGCTTCTCGATCAGCGCAATCTGGTTCGGGAAGGGATAGAGAACCTGAAGATAAGTGATCGCCGGGTCGATCCTGAGCCCGCGCAGCGTCGTGTGGTTCCATGCGAGTTCGAAGGCAGGCGGCAGGCCGCGCAGCCCCTCGGCGGAGAGCGCCGCGCTGTTAAAGGCGATGTTTCCGCCTTCGCGCGCCGTATACGCCAGGAACGCGTCGAGCGACTGGGGCGCGACCATGCAGATCACGACATTGTCGCCTTCCTTCAGGAATTTCTGGTGCCGCTTGAAATAGTCGAAGGGCGCCGGCGCCGAGACAACCGTGTTGAGCTTCAGCAGGATTCCGTCCTGCCGCCCGAGCGCATTGGCGTAGCGCGCCGCCTCGACGAAATCGTCGAATGTGACGATCACGTCGACCCAGTCATAGGCCGCCGTCAGCGGGATCTCGACCTCGGTGATGATGCCGTTGGTGCCATAGGCATGGGTGACCTTGTGCAGGTCCGCGCCGGTCAGTTCGAGCACCCGGGGCTCTTCCTCCATGGTGACGACGCGCAGCCGGATTACATTGCCGAAATCGCGCAGGCCGCCCCAGCGCGTCGAGCCGACGCCGCCGGATCCGCCCGCGACGAAACCCGCGACAGTCGCCGTATGGGTGGTGGAGGGATGCATCCGCATCTCCTGGCCGGATTGCTCGCGCGCGGCCTTGTCGAGATCGGAGCAGATCACGCCCGGGCCGACAACCGCCCTGCCCGGCGCGATTTCCTTGATCTCGTTCATGTCAGCGAGCGACAGGACCACGCCGCCGGAAAGCGGCATCGCCTGGCCGTAATTGCCGGTTCCCGTTCCACGCGGGGTCACCGGCACATCGTGCTTGTAGCAGGCCTTGAGAACCTTGATCAGCTCATCTTCGGTCTTCGGCGAGACGATCAGATCGCCGGTCACATGGTCGAGCCGCTCCTTGAGGACCGGCGAATACCAGTAGAAATCGCGGCTCTTCTGCTGGACGATCTTTTCGTTGTCTTCGGTCTTGATCCCGTCGAGTTCCGCGCGCAGCGCGTCGATGCCCGTCATCGTCTACTCCATCAAATGGTCTAGTTCTTCATAGGACGGCAACGCGCGATCGATGACTGTGCCATCGCGCACCACGATCCGCCCGCTTTCCGGCCGCGACAGGATTTCCGTCCAGGACCGCCCCTCGCAGACCAGGAAATCCGCCGGTCCGCCCTCGGCAAGCCTGCCATGGTCTTCGCTCAGTCCCATCGCCTTTGCCGGATTGGAAAGCGCCGCCTTCGGCCAGTCGGCAACCGGATGATCGAACTGGATGATCCGCGTCGCCATGCGGTAGACCTCCACCATGTCGAGGTCGCCATAGGCGTAGAAGGGATCGCGCGTATTGTCGGACGCGACGCAGACATTGATGCCGCGCGCCTTCATCTCGTGAAGCAGGGTCACGCCGCGCCAGCGCGGCGTCGTGTTGTCGGAGCGGCGATCCTGCAGGAACATGTTGCACATCGGCAGCGAGACCACCGAGATGTTGCAGTCCGCGACCGCATCGAGCGTTCGCAGCACCTCGTCGTCGGGCTGGCGCGCAAGAGAGCAGCAATGGCCTATCAGGATCGGTCCCTCATAGCCGTTGCGTTTCGCGGCTTCCGCAATCAGGCGCAACGACACCGCCTCGAGCGCGTCGGTCTCGTCGGCGTGAAAATCGAGCGGCAGGTCGTTCTCGATCGCGGCGCGAAAGATCATGTCGAGCAGATCTTCGATGTCCGGCACCATGAAGGTGACCGCGCCAAGTATGCCGCCAGCCTTTTTCACCCGCTGCACTAGCGTCTGGAACCACGCTTCGTCGCGACCCGTATCGATGCCGAACAGGCATGCGCCCTGCAGATCGATCCGGCCTTTCCAGCGCTCGCGCACCTTTTCGAAGACCGGCCAGGAAATCGTCTCCTGCGGCGGCAGAGAATCGAGATGGGTGCGGATCGCCTTGGTCCCGTAGGCGTAGGCGCATTTCAGCGCGAACTCCATGCGCGCTTCGACATCCGCCGCCGACCAGTTGGCCGAGCGATCCGCCAGCACCGCTCCTAGCGCGCCCGGGAACGTACCGTCCGGATTGGGCTTGCGCGGCCAAATGTGCCCCTTGTCGAGATGGGTGTGGCAATCGATGAGCGCCGGAAGCACGACGCGGCGGCGCAGATCGTTTTGCGCGCCTTCGCTCGCTGCGCCGGACGGTCTGATGGACGCGATGCGTCCGTTCTCGACCGTCAGATCGTAGAGCCCGAATCCCTCGCCGTCATGCTCCGCTCCACCGGTATCAAGCCATGAATCGTGCAAATGCGCCCGATGCAGACTGAAACCCGTATCGGTTCGAACGATTGATCCACCAGACATCAATGCTCCTGTGTCAGCGCGCTTTCATGCCAGCGCCGCAGGATGCGGTTGGATACGAAGGAAAGCACGAGGAAAATCAGAATGCCGGTAAACGAAATCAGGATCAGCGCGGCGAAGAGACGCGGGGCGTTGAGCCGGTAACCGGCCTCGATGATGCGGCTGGCGAGCCCGGAGGACTGGCCTGACGCACCGGCGACGAATTCCGCGACGACCGCGCCGATCAGCGCCAGGCCGCCGGCGATCTTCAGTCCGCCGAGGAAATAGGGCATCGATGCCGGCAGGCGCAGATGCCACAGCGTCTGCCAGCGCGACGCGCCGTTCAGCTTGAACAGGTCGAGCAGGTTCCGGTCGACCGAGTTCAGACCCAGCGTCGTGTTCGAGAGGATCGGGAAAAAGGCGACGATCCAGGCGCACAGCAGGAGCTTGGCGGTCTGGTTGTCCACATAGATGTTGATCAGCGGGAAGATCGCCACGATGGGCGTGACCTGCAACACGACCGCGAAGGGAAAGAAACTCATCTCCACCCATTTCGACTGGGTGAACAGCACCGACAGGCCGACGCCGCCGAGGACCGCCAGTGAAAGCGAGAGGAATGTGATCTTCAGCGTGGTTACCAGCGAGGAGAACAGCAGGCCGCGATCCTCGATCAGCGTCGCCAGCACCTCGCCTGGCCGCGGCAGGATATAGCGCGGGATCTCGTTCCAGACGCAGATCCGGTCCCACATGAAGATCGCGAGAAACATGATCAGGACCGGCAACAGCCATTTGCCGGTCTTTTCCATCTTGCGCTGACGCGCGCGCCGCATCTCCTCAGCGTCGACCATCACGGCTTCGCCGCCCTGCATCTCAGTGGAGGACATGGTCGTCTCCTCCCTCGCCTTCCACGCCCATCGCCGAACGCAGCAGCGACGACGCCTTTCGGGTCAGATGCGCATAGTCTTCGGAAGTGCGGAATTGCTCGTCGCGCGGATAGGGCGCGTCCACATCCATCTCGCCGAAGACCCGGCCCGGATGCGCGGCCATCACCACGATCCGGTTCGAAAGAAACACGCTTTCGAACACCGAGTGGGTCACGAAAATGACCGTGAAGCGCTCCCGCTCCCACAGTGTCAGCAGGTCGCTGTTGAGCTGGAAACGCGTGATCTCGTCGAGCGCCGCAAAGGGCTCGTCCATCAGCAGGACCCGCGGCCGTGTCACCAGGCCGCGCGCGATCGAAACGCGCATCTTCATGCCGCCGGAGAGTTCCCGCGGGACGGCGTTCTCGAACCCGCTCAGATTGACCTGGGCAAGCACCTTCTCGACCTGCGGCTTCGCATCGGCGCGCGAAACGCCCTGCAGGCGCAGCGGCAGCCACACATTGTCGAAGACGGACGCCCAGGGCATCAGCGTCGGCTCCTGGAAGACGAAACCGATATCGGCCTTTCCCATCGCCGGACCGCGCCAGTCGAGCACGCCCGACGTTGGCGACGACAGCCCGGCGACCAGCCGCAAGGCCGTCGACTTGCCGCATCCGGACGGTCCGAGCAGGCTGAGAAAATCGCCCTGATTGATGGTCATGTTGACATCGCGCAGAGCGACGACGTCGTTCCCGAACACTTTTCCGACGGACCGCAGGATAAGCTGCGGTCCGCCGGTCGTTGCCTTGTCGGCAGGTTGCATGTCCACGCGGAAATGCCTTTCGAAGATTACTTCTTCAGGTCGAGGCCGACGCCGTTGTTCACGAAGTCCAGCGTGTAGGACTTCTTGATGTCGATGCCCTCATCCATGACGCCGGCATCGACCATCTTCTGATAGAAGTCGGCGATCCGCTCGTCGGTCATCGCGCCGATGCCCATCTCCTCGGTGTCGCCGGAATCGACAATCCCGTATTCCTTGAGCTTCTCGATCGAGAAGGCGATCTGCTCGTCGGACATGTCCGGATTGTCTTTCTTGATCATCTCGTTGGCGGCCGCGTTGTCGCCATAGAGATAATTGTACCAGCCTTTCGCCGAGGCATCGACGAAGCACTGGACGACCTCGGGGCGCTCGTCGATCGTCTTCTGCATCGTCTCCACGGTCGTGGAATAGGTGCTGAAACCGAAATCGGCGAGCAGGAACAGGTTCGGCACGAAACCGCCCTCACGCTCCACCGCGAAGGGCTCGGAGGTGATGTAGCCCTGCTGGACGGACTTCGGATTGGCGATGAACGGCGCCGGGTTGAAGGTGTAGGGAATGCGCTTCGAGGCGTCGAAGCCGAAATCCTTGATCATCCACTGGTAGTAGGTCTGGAAGCCCTCGTCGCCGAGAATGAACTGCTCGGCGTTCTTCAGCTCTTCCCAGGTGTCGAGCCCCTCGCCCGGATGGCTCATCAGGACCTGCGGCTCCTTCTGGAAATGCGCGGCGACGACCTTGAGCGGGATCTCCTGCTCGACCGCGGAGAAGGCCTGCAGCATGTTGCCGCCCATATAGAAATCGATCTTGCCGGCAAGCATCAGCGGACGGCCGGAGACCTGCGGCCCGCCGGGCATGATCTCGACCTCGAGACCGCACTCCTCGTAGGAGCCGTCGGCAACCGCTTGATAATATCCGCCATGTTCGGCCTGGGCGAGCCAGTTGGTGCCGAAGGTGACCTTTTCGGCGGCGAGCGCCTGCGAGGACAGAACCGCCATGACGGCCGTGGTTGCCAGGAGAGTCCGTTTCATGTTCACACCTCTATTTGTTGGAAGCACAGCCGGTTAGCCATGCTTTTTGAACCTCCGCAGATAATGCAAGAGATATGCCAGCCATATGACGGGGCAGACCGTTCGGTTTCAGCATGTTTCCGGCAACGCCTCCCTGTCGCGAGCCCAGTTTTATCGCATCCTGCACAAAAAAACAGCACGCTTGAGTTTGCGGGTGCGCTTTGCATTATGAGCGGCGAATCTGACCGGAGACCATCGTGTTCAACCATCTGACCCCAGCCGGAATCCGGCCTCCTTTCGCAAAATACAGCCACGCCGTCGAAGTGCCGGAAGGCATGCGCCTGGTCTTCTGCTCCGGCCAACTCGGCATCGAGGCCGACGACACGATCCCGGCGGACACGGGAGCGCAGGCGCGGCTCTGCTTCGCCAGCATCGAGGCCATCCTGGCCGATGTCGGCATGACGTTGGACAACATTGTCCGCATCAACGCCTATGTCACCGGCCGCGAACACCTGAAGCCATACATGGCGGTGCGCGACGAACTGTTCTCGGAGCCGGCGCCCGCCTCGACGCTGATGATCGTCTCCGGCTTCGCCCGGGAGGAATTCACCGTCGAGATCGAGGCCGTCGCCGCCGGGCCGGCAGGAGAAGCATGATGGCGAAGAGTTTCTGGTGGAGCGATTTCACGTCGCGCGATTTCGACAATCTCGATCCGGACGATGTGGTCGCGGTGCTGCCGATCGCGGCGACCGAGCAGCACGGGCCCCATCTGCCGGTGGCGACCGACCACGCCATCATGGCGGGCATGCTGGAGACGGTGTTCCCGCTGATGCCCGCCGGTATCGACATGCGCGTCCTGCCGATCCAGTCGGTCGGCAAGTCGAACGAGCATATCCGCTCCCCCGGCACGCTGACCATTTCGGCGACGACGCTGATCGACCTGTGGTGCGATCTCGGCGCCTCGGTCGCCCGCGCCGGCGTCCGCAAGCTGGTCATCGTCAACTCGCATGGCGGCAATGAGGAAGTCATGGGCATCGTCGCGCGCGAATTGCGCGTGCGCCACGACATGATGGTCGCCAAGACCTCATGGATGCGCTTCGGCCTGCCGGACGGGATGTATGGCGACTACGAGCGCAAATACGGCATCCATGGCGGCGACGTCGAAACCTCGCTCATGCTGCATTTTGTCCCGGACACGGTCCGCATGGACAAGGCGGAGGACTTCACTTCGCGCGTCGCCGCGGCGCAACAGCAATTCGCCCATATCGCCCATACGGGCCCGAACGCATTCGCGTGGATCGCGCAGGACGTGAACCCGTCCGGCGCGATCGGCGAAGCGGCGCAGGCCACCGCCGACAAGGGCCGCCTCACCGCGGAGCACCAGGCAAAGGGTTTCGTCGAGCTGATCGGCGACATGGCGAAGGCCAGGCTGGCCGACTGGATCGTCCCGGCCGGCCCGAAACCGTAAGCCCGTCATGAAAAGGAAATGATCCCCAGGCCGAGAACAATGCACAAGGTTCCCAGCATCAAGCCCGGCGAAAGCGGTTCGCGAAACAGCAAGACGCCGGCCAGCGGCACGAACACCATGGTCAGGGCGACAAACGGATAGGTGGTGCTGAGATTGCCTCCCGAAAGCAGCAAGACCCACAGGATCGTTGTGACCCCGTAAAGCGCGATCCCGGCGATCAGATAGGGATTGAAGAGAAGCCTCTCGGCGAATTGCCAGCTGAATGACGGAGCACCCAGACGGCCGGCAGCCAGCTTGAAGAGTATCTGGCCGATTGCCAGAAGACACACCACGGCAATCAGCGACCCAAGCCTCCCGTAAGTCATTTGTTCTCCTCCGGTTCGGATACGGTCTGCAAGGCAATGGCGCGAGCCAGTGCCGTAATCGTCTCGGCGTCCGAACGAAGGCGTAAATGGATATTCAGGACCGCGGCGAGCATCAGGACCACGAAGCAGTAAAGGACGAGGTCGGCGCCGCGCCCCACGCCGACGAAACCAGCGATATCGTTGGAGAGTTCCGGCGCCCAGACCATGATTATACCCAGACAGGCCAAAGCAGCCATGCCGACCGAGATGCCATAGGCACGCCGCCGCTGCGAAACCGCGTAGACCAGAACGGCCAGCAACGCCGTCGAAAGCAGGATCTGAATAATCACCGGTAGAGCTTCCTGATATGCATGTCGGCGAGAACAGCCAGGGCCGCCAACGCCCGCTGGCCTTTCGCCTTCGAATAGTCGGTATAGCTGACCGTCACCGGAGACTCCCTGAAACGCATGCGGCTGGCGGCGACGATCTGCAGTATCTCGGAAGCATGGGCCATGCGATTCTGCCGCAATCTCAATTTCCGCGCGGTCTCGCCGGTCATCGCGCGGATACCATTATGGGTATCGGTGACACTGAGCCCGGTGGAAAACCGGGTATAGGCGGCGGCGCATCTCAGGAGGAACCCGCGGCTGGCCGGCATCCCTTCCGTTGAGCCGAAGAACCGCGAACCGAGCACGATGTCGAGGCCCTCCGAAACGAGTTCATCGCACATCCGCGCGGCGTCATCGGCATGATGCTGGCCATCCGCATCGAAGGTCACGACAATGTCGGCCCCGCGGGAAAGCACGCAATCGAACCCGGTTTGCAGGGCCGCGCCCTGGCCGAGATTGACGGGATGGCGGCAGACGAAGGCACCCGACGAAAGCGCAAGGCCCCGCGTGTCGTCCGTCGAGCCGTCATCGACCACCACGATGCAATCGAAATACCGCCGAAGGTCGGCAAGCACATCCCCGAGAGCCTTCTCTTCGTTGAACGCAGGAATGACGACCCATGGAGACAATTTCATTTACTCCAGGCTTGATGCCAAATAGGTGACTAACAAAGGGGTTCGTTGTGTGTCGAGGATAATGTTTCCAGAAGAGCGGACATTGTTCGCGTTCCGATTGGCGCTTTTCATTGCCGCCGCGACAGTATTGTCACTCCTTTTCATCCGCGCCGTCAGCTTCTTCGACTTGTCCTGGGACTCGCTATCCTACCATCTTCCTTATGCCTCGCGTCTGGCGGGCCTGTGCCCGGAAACCTGTTTCAGGATGGATCCCGACCTGGAACTCTTCTACCGATCCTTCCCGGTGGCCGCGGAATTCCTGCAGGGGCTCCTCTGGCGCGTGACGAACATCCCGGAAGCCGCGAACCTTGTCGGCTTTTTCTCGCTTCTGACGCTCGTCCTTTATCTCGCCGTCGCCTGGAAGGTCTCGTTTCCCTTGGCTGTTTTCGGACTTCTGGCCGTACCCATGGTGCAGATCCACGCGACGGTTTCCTATGTCGACCTGCCCGCCAACGTCGCGGCCACGATCGCATTACTCGCCCTCGCCGCTATCCTTCTCGAGCGCCCGTTGGGAAAGGGACACCAGTTCGTCTTCGTCGCGGCGGTCGTCTTCCTCGGCAATTCCAAGATCCAGATGATGCCGATCGCGGGCGTGACTGCCGTCGCCTACCTCGTGCTGATCAACCGCTTCGCGCCCGAGAACGGCCCGGGCGTCTGGCGCATCGGCCGCGGCGGGAATGCGGGCGTATTCTGGGGCGGGCTCCTGCTGCTGCTCGTCTCGGCAACCGGCATTCGCAACCTGCTGTATTTCGGCAATCCCGTTTTCCCGGTTCAACTGAGCCTCTTCGGCATCGACCTCCTGCCCGGTGTCATTGCGCCCATGGCCGGCAATTCGGTCTCCACCCAGCTGGCCGAAACGCCACGGTTTGTCCGGTGGCTCCTTTCGGTCTCCGAATGGGCCGCTTTCGAGGGGCGTTCCATCCCCTATTCCCTGGACCAGTGGACCCCATCCCAATCGTCGCCATCGTTTCGAATGGGCGGCTATTTCGCGGCCTATGTCTTCACGACCGTCGCGATGGTCCTTTGGTCCGCTGCGCGGCTGGAAACGCGCAAGCGCCGGCGACTGCTGGTCTTCCTGGCCGCGATGACGGCGGGGACCGGCCTGATGCCGGCATCGCACGAGCTCAGATACTACATGTTCTGGATGCTGGTCCTCGTGTCGCTCAATCTGCATTTCATCGGCAAGGCCGGCGCCGAAGCCGGCGGCGACCGGAGGCTTTCGCGCATCGGACAGGTGGCTGTCCTCCTCTGCTTCGCCGCGGTGACGACGATAACCGGCGGACACTATCTCGAACCCAGGACGAGGGATGTCCGGGAAGTCGTCAATCGCCGGGGCATCAGCCAGTTCGTGACGGAGCGCGTGAAGGACGGAGACACCATATGCGTCGCCGACCGGTCCAGGGCTTTCCTCTATGCCGATATCTTTCATCCGGGCCGGGACTATCACGTCCTGCAATATGAAGACCCGGCATGCGATCTTCGCGTCGAGTAAAGCGTCTCGCCGTCCGAGCCGTCCCGAACCCCTAGGCCCCCACCCTCTCGCCCGCGAGATCGTCGATGATCGGGCAATCCGGCCGCCCATCGCCGTGGCAGTGGCGGGCGAGCGTCGCCAGCGTGTCGCGCAGCGACTGCAGCTCGGCGATCTTGCGGTCGATCTCGCCCACCTTCTCGAGAGCCATCGCCTTGACGTCGGCGGAGGCGCGGTGCTGGTCGTCGTAGAGCGACAGCAGGTGCCGGCACTCGTCGATGGTGAAGCCGAGGCTGCGGGAGCGCTGCAGGAAACGCAGCCGGTGGACGTCCTTGTCCGAATAGTCGCGGTAACCGTTATCAGCGCGCGACGGCGTGACCAGACCGATCTCCTCGTAATAGCGGATCGTCTTCGGCGGCAGGTTGGCCTGCTCGGCGGCTGTTCCGATATTCATGCGCGCCTCTCCTATAGTTTCAGCGTGCGCAAGCGCAGCGCGTTCGAGATGACCGAGACCGAGGACAGGCTCATCGCGGCAGCGGCGATCATCGGCGACAGCAGCGTGCCCGTCAGCGGGTAGAGGATGCCCGCGGCGACCGGAACGCCGACGGAGTTATAGGCAAAGGCGAAGAACAGGTTCTGCTTGATGTTCGCCAGCGTCGACTGGGCGAGTTTGCGCGCCTTGGCGATGCCCTGCAGGTCGCCCTTCAGAAGCGTGATGCCGGCGCTCTCGACGGCGACGTCAGCGCCCGTGCCCATGGCGATGCCGACATCGGCGGCGGCCAGCGCGGGGGCGTCGTTGATGCCGTCGCCAGCCATGGCGACGCTGCGGCCCTGTGCGTGCAGTTCGTCGACCAGCGCCTTCTTGTCCTCCGGCAGCACGCCGGCGCGGACCTCGTCGATGCCGAGTTCGGCGGCGACGGCCTTGGCCGTGCGCTCATTGTCGCCGGTCGCCATGATGACGCGCAGCCCCTCGGCATGCAGCGCCTTGATCGCGGCGGCCGTGGACTTTTTAACCGGGTCGGCGACGGCCACCATCCCGGCGACTTTGCCGTCGATGGCGACCAGCATGACGGTCTTGCCCGCGCCGCGCAATTCGTCCGCCTGATCGGCGGCGGCATCGGCATCGATGCCTTCCGCCTGCATCATAGCGCTGTTTCCCAGTACGACCGGCTTGCCGTCGACGGTGCCCTTGACGCCCTTGCCCGTCAGCGCCTCGAAATGCGACGCGGACCCGGAGGTGACGCCCCGCTCCTCCGCGCCGGAGACGATCGCCTCGGCGAGCGGATGTTCGGAGCCCTTCTCCAGGGCCGCGGCGAGCGCCAGCACCTCGGCCTCGTCATGGCCGTTCAGCGCCACGACATCCGTCAGCTTCGGCTTGCCCTCGGTGAGCGTGCCGGTCTTGTCGACGATGACGGTATCGACCTTGGCCATGCGCTCCAGTGCGCCGGCTTCCTTGACGAGCACGCCGGCCTGCGCGCCGCGCCCCGTCGCCGTCATGATCGACATCGGCGTCGCAAGACCGAGCGCACAGGGACACGCGATGATCAGCACGGACACCGCCGAGACGATGGCGAAGACGAAGGCCGGCTCAGGCCCCCAGATCATCCAGGCGGCAAACGCCAGGATCGCGACGGCGACAACCGTCGGGACAAAGTACGACGCTACGCGGTCGGCAAGGCCCTGGATCGGCGCGCGCGAGCGCTGCGCCGAGGCGACCATCTCGACGATGCGCGACAGCATCGTGTCCTCGCCGACCTTCTCGGCCTCGATGACCAGCGTGCCGTTCTTGTTGAGCGTGCCGCCAGTGACCTTCTCGCCTTCCGTCTTCTCGACAGGAACCGGCTCGCCGGTGATCATGCTCTCGTCGACGGAGGAATGGCCTTCCTTCACGACGGCGTCGACGGGGATGCTCTCGCCCGGCCGGACGCGCATCAGGTCGCCCTCGATGATGTTTTCCAGCGGCGCGTCATATTCCTCGCCGTCCGGCGTGATCCGCCGCGCGGTCTTCGGCGCCAGATCGAGCAGCGCCTTGATCGCATCGCCGGTGCGCTCGCGGGCGCGCAACTCCAGCACCTGCCCGACGAAGACGAGCGCGATGATCACCACCGCCGCCTCGAAATAGACCGGCACATGGCCGCCCTCCATGCGCATCGCCTCGGGAAAGAGCCCGGGTGCGAAGGTCGCCACGACGGAATAGAGATAGGCCGCCGCCACGCCCAGCATGATCAGCGTCCACATGTTGAAATTGCGCGTGACGATCGAGGTCCAGCCGCGATGGAAGAACGGCCGTGCGGCCCACAGCACGACCGGCGTCGCCAGCAGGAATTCGAGCCAGACGGCGACCTGCTCGCCGATCCAGTCGCGCACCGGCAGGCCGATCATCGGCCCCATGGTCAGGATCAGGAGCGGGATCGCCGCGCCGGCGCTGACCCACAGCCGGCGGGTGAAATCGATCAGCTCGTGGTTCGGGCCTTCGGAAACGCCGCTCATAGGCTCCAGCGCCATGCCGCAGATCGGGCAGGTCCCCGGCCCTTCCTGCACGATTTCGGGATCCATCGGGCAGGTGTAGAGGGCGTTCTTCTTCTCGGCCTTTTTCTTCTTCTGCTTGTTGCCGGAGAGATAGAAATACGGGTCCGCCTCGAAGCGGTCGTGGCACTTCGGATTGCAGAAGTGATATTCGGTGCCCTTGTAATTCAGATGCGGCTTGCCGGCATTCAGCTTCACCGTCATGCCGCAAACGGGATCGATGGCGGTCTCGCCTTCGGGCGCCTTCGTCTCCACCTTGTCTTCCGCCTTTTGGGAACCGCAGCAGCTGCCGTCCGCCTTGTGCTCGTGATGAGCGTGATCGCCATGGTCCATTTTTCAAACCTTCCAGTCTTGGTAACCCCTAGATAGAGGTTCCAGTCGCTGGAAGGTCAAGGGCGATTGCGTCGGGCGTGCGTCAACGCTCCCGCGCTTCGCCCCAAAGCCGGTTTCCTGTCAATCGACGCGGCGATTTGCCGTCACGACGTGTCAGGCGGAGAAAGCGCATAAAGCGCCCAGTCGTGGCAATCGCGCAGAACCTCGTCGACCTCATGCGCGCCGCGTGCCCGAAAACCGGGCGGCCGGCCATTGCGCAGGGGCGACGCGCGGCCACGCGGTTTCGCAGCCCGGTCACGCCGCGCCTGCCATCTGGCAAGTCGATGCGCCTGGCCGTCGAGATCGTTCAGCGCATGTTTCAGCGAAACAATGCGCCGCAGAAGCGGGGCGGCGTCGACACGATCCTCCGGCAAGCAGAACCAGCCATCCGGTATCGGCCGGGGTTCGGACACTCCCGGCGTCCAGATGCGCGGAAACGATTTCGAACGTTTCTTCGGCGGCACGAAGGAGTAACGCTTGACCGGGTCGAGCAGACCGAAGGGCGGGATCGCCGTCGCTTCGCCATCGGTCCCGTCGCCGCGGCCGGTCGGCCTCCGGCCCGATTTGTCCGGATCGAGACCATACATGAAGGCGCCCACGGGCGGCTGAAAGACGGCAAGCCTGTGCGCCGCGATGAGGACCAGCCGGCGGGCGGCCGTTTCGGCGGCGCGCAGGATCCGCGAGAGATGGTTGCGCGACGCGCGCGACAGGGTGGCGGCGACATCGCCCTCCTCCAGCCCGGACATCGCAAACAGCATCGCGACGATGCGCAGCAGAACCTCGCGATTGCGGTCGATCACCCGGTCCCAGTCCACGCCCATGTCCATCTCCGTTTCGCTCGATGAGCGGTCGGAGAAAGCCTATGGCAGGCGGCAGCGCGGTGGATAAAATTGCTGCTGGAAAAATCCGGATCAGATCGCCAGAGGGCACCGAGCCGCTCGGCTGCTTCCTAAAAAAAGCCCCGCCAAAGCGGGGCCTTGAGTGGCTTACCGGCGGAGGATCTAAGCGCTACCCGCCGAGCTTGAAGGTCGCCTTCAGGAACGGACCGTGACTTAAGTAATTTGCGGAGTCGCCGCTCCGGAAATCCGATGCAATGTCGCTGAAGTAATCGACACGGTACCCTCCCGTGATCGATGCGTTACCCGCCGTATAGGTCAAACCGGCTGACGCCTCTCCGTTCAGAACCCAAACACTCTCCGAAACACTGTCGAACCTGGAACCGTTGATGGAGGAGTACCCGGCAAGATCACCCTCGCGCTTCCCGTAGATCGCCGCGGCCGCAGCGGAAAGATCAAGCGAAAGCGTGTCTGTCAGGCCCATGCGATGGTCGATACCGATTCGCGGACCAATACCTGTGAACGTGGAATCGGCCACAAGGGCCGCATACTCGCCCGCATAGTAGTAATAGGCCTCCAGGTCGGAATCATAATGGGCGAAGCGAAGACCGGCATGAAGACGCGTGCCGACCCCCAGTTCACGCCCCACCTCGAAGTCGGCGAGCATAAGCGTTTGCTCCGCTTCCGCTTCGGCGAAAATATAGGCCGGAGGACCGTATTCGTAGACATCGTCCCCATCGGAATCCAGATAGGTAAAACGGCCCACGAAGTCGTAGTTCATGCCGGCCGGCTTGACGCCGATTTCGACGGAACCACCCCACCCGCTGTCCGGGCTCGGATCCAATGGGACGTTGCTGTAGTAGGTAAAGCCCGTCAAATCGAACGAATTGGACGCGAACATGTTGAACCGGCCTTCGAGCGATACCCAGGCCTCGGTTCCCTGCGCCGGATACTCGACAGCAGGTGGCGTCGGAACATCATAGACCACGTCGGCGGCGAAAGCCGGGGCGGCGGTCACGGCGGCGATAGTCAAAGCCGAAATACCAGAGAGCAGGCAATTTTTGGCAAGGGTCATAGGTCGATCTCCAATTCGCTTGTCGAATCGAACCTACAGACAGGAAATTAATTTTCAATGTGAAAATCATAGAGCGCGAGCAGCCATGGCGCTTAATGCGGATGGCGTTGCTCCTGCGCAACAGGCGCGTAGAGCGCGCACCTGCTCCATTGCCGTTTGACGTATCAGGAACCCGCTCATAGTCTCTCACGGGCTTATTCGAACGGAGTTGCGCGGCCGCTCGCTCCGACACGCCGCCGGGCCCGGGATACCGTTCATTGGCCGAAACCAGACAGCCGACATCATGATGACACAGCAGGACAACAAGGAAGCCGGCATCATCTGGCTGGCGTCGTATCCCAAGTCGGGCAATACATGGGCCCGCTCGTTCCTTTTCAATCTGATCAGCATCCTTTCGGGCGACGACCCCTCGACCCGTGACATCAATGCCGTGAACGAACGTTCGATCTGGGATATTTCCGCTCGCCGCTACGAGGAAATCCTGGGCATGCCGCCCAAGGAGGCTGGAAGGGATGCGGTCGCCGCGGCGCGCCCGAAGGTGCAGGAAGCAATCGCGGATGAACTGCCGGGCATCAGCCTGGTGAAGACGCATAACGCACTCGTGGTTGATCGAGGGCATGCGGCGATCAATACGAAAGTGACGTCGGGAGCCGTCTACATCATCCGCAATCCGCTCGATGTCGCCATTTCCTTTGCACATCATCTCGGCACCACCGTCGACAACGCCATTAAGCGAATGGGCAAGAAGGGCCTGGAAACCCCTATGACCGACGAGTCCATCCACGAAATCTACGGCTCCTGGAGCGAAAACGTCCTGAGCTGGACGCGCAAGCCAAACCCGGCGATCTTCGTGATGCGCTACGAGGACATGAAGCGCACGCCCGAAAAGACTTTCGGAGCACTGGCGCGCCATCTCCTCATGTCCCCGACCAAGGATCAGCTGGCGCGGGCGATCGAGCTGTCTTCCTTCGAACGACTGCAGAAGAAAGAAGAGGAAACCGGCTTCAAGATGAAGCCGAAGGAGGCGGAGAAGTTCTTCCGCAAGGGCCAGGTCGACGAATGGAAGGAAGTACTGACGCAAGGCCAGGTGCAGCAGATCATCAAGGATCACGGTCAGCAGATGGTCCGCTTCGGATATCTACCGAAAAAAGCGGGAGCCGGCCCGATAAGGCCGGCGCGGCCATTCGCGCAAGCCGGAGGCATGATCCGCAAAGTGTGACTCGGCTCCGACCTGAATGGCCCGATCACATCACTCCCGAGCCTCGGGATATTCGTCCCAAACCACGCGTCCGAATGCGCGCTACACCGTCAGGTGCCTTCTCACCGCCGGGTCGTCGAGGCTTTCGGCGGCGCCTTCGTGGACAATCTCGCCGCGGTCCATGATGTAGACCTTGTCGGCGAGCTCGCGGCAGAAATCGAGATATTGCTCGACCAGCAGGATCGAGATGCCCTTCTGGTCGCGCAGATATTGCAGCGCGCGGCCGATATCCTTGATGATCGAGGGCTGGATCCCCTCGGTCGGCTCGTCGAGGACGAGGACCTTCGGGCGCGTGACCAGCGCCCGGCCGATCGCCAATTGCTGCTGTTGGCCGCCGGAGAGATCGCCGCCACGGCGCGACAGCATGGACTTCAGAACCGGAAACAGTTCGAACACGTCAGCCGGCACGCTGCGCTCGCGGCGCGGCAGGCGGGCATAGCCGGTCTCGAGATTTTCCTTCACCGTCAGGAGCGGAAAGATTTCGCGGCCCTGCGGCACATAGGCGAGCCCCCTGCCCGCCCGCGCATGCGGCGCGCCCTGCAAAGTCTCGTCGTCCAGCGCGATCTGGCCCTTGCGGATCGGCTGGTGGCCCATGATGGCGCGCAGCAAGGACGACTTGCCGACGCCGTTGCGGCCGAGGACGCAGGTGATCTTGCCGGATTCGGCCTTGGCCGAAACGCTGCGCAGCGCCTGCGCCGCGCCGTAATAAAGATCGACATCGGATACGGTCAGAGCGGTCATGCGAAGGCCTTTGAAAATGCGAAATCAAGGCCGCCGGCGGGAAACCCGCCGGCGGAACAGCCCAACCCCGGCTGTGAAACCTGATCCAATTTCATCATCTACCGTCCCAGATAGCTTTCGATGACGCGCTCGTCGGCGCTGACATGGTCGAGCGAGCCTTCGGCCAGCACCGCGCCTTCCGCCAGCACGGTGACCTTGACGTCGAGATCGCGGATGAAGGTCATGTCGTGTTCGACGACGATGACCGCCTTTTCGCCGGCGATCGAGCGCAGCAGCTTCGCGGTCTCGATCGTCTCGGCGTCGGTCATGCCGGCGACCGGCTCGTCGACGAGCAGCAATTTCGGATCCTGCGCGAGCAGCATGCCGATCTCCAGCCACTGTTTCTGGCCGTGCGACAGATCGGCGGCGAGATCGGCGCGGCGGTGGCCGAGGCGCACCGTTTCCAGGATCTCGTCGATACGCGCCTTCTGGTCGGCGGAAGTGTCGGTGAACAGCGTCGCGAAGATGCCGTGGTCGCGCTTCAGCGCCAGTTCCAGATTGTCCTCGACCGTGTGGCTTTCAAAGACGGTCGGCTTCTGGAACTTGCGGCCGATGCCGAGCTGGGCGATGTCGGATTCATCGTGCTTCGTCAGGTCGATATCGCCCTCGAACAGCACCGTTCCCTTGTCGGGCCGCGTCTTGCCGGTGATGATGTCCATCATCGTCGTCTTGCCGGCGCCGTTCGGGCCGATGATCGCCCGCATCTCGCCCGGCTCGACCGTCAGCGACAATTCGTTGATCGCCTTGAAGCCGTCGAAGGAGACGGAGACGCCGTCGAGATAGAGCAGCGCGTTGGTCAGCTTGTCGGTCATTCCGCCGCCTCCGTGCCGGGCTGAAGCGTTTCCTCGACGCGGTCCGCCTCGCGGCCGGTGCGCAACCGCGCAAAGCCGCCGGAGACGAGGCCGACAATGCCCTTGGGCAGGAACAGCGTGGTGGCGACGAACAGCGCGCCGAGCGCGAACAGCCAGAATTCCGGGAAGGCCGCGGTGAAATAGCTCTTGCCGAAGTTCACCGCGACGGCGCCGATGATCGGGCCGACCAGCGTGCCGCGTCCGCCCACCGCCGTCCAGATGACGACCTCGATGGAGTTGGCCGGGGCGAACTCGCCCGGATTGATGATGCCGACCTGCGGCACGTAGAGCGCGCCGGCGACGCCGGCGATCATCGCCGAGACGACGAAGGCGAAGAGCTTGATATGCTCGACCCGGTAGCCGATGAAGCGCGTCCGGCTCTCGGCGTCGCGGACGCTGACCAGCACCTTACCGTAGCGCGAATTGACGATGCCCGAACAGATGACGAAGGCGAGCGCCAGTGCGATCGCGGTCGCCGCGAACAGTGCGCCGCGCGTCGACTGCGCCTGCACGGAATAGCCCAGAATATCCTTGAAGTCGGTCAGGCCGTTATTGCCGCCGAAGCCCATCTCGTTGCGGAAGAAGGCGAGCAGCAGCGCATAGGTCAGCGCCTGGGTGATGATCGACAGATAGACGCCGTTGACGCGGGACCGGAAGGCGAACCAGCCGAACACGAAGGCGAGCAGTCCCGGCACGAACAGCACCATCAGCATGGCGAACCAGAACATGTCGAAGCCGTACCAGAACCAGGGGAGTTCCTTCCAGTTCAGGAAGACCATGAAGTCCGGCAGGATCGGATTGCCATAGACGCCGCGCGTGCCGATCTGGCGCATCAGATACATGCCCATCGCATAGCCGCCGAGCGCGAAGAAGGCGCCGTGGCCAAGCGAGAGGATGCCGCAATAGCCCCAGACGAGATCGAGCGCCAGCGCCAGCATGGCGTAGCAGAGATACTTGCCGACCAGCGCCATGATGTGGGTCGGCACATGCAGCGGATGCGAGACCGGCAGCAGCGCATTCGACAGCGGCACCAGCAGCGCAACGGCGAGCAGCGCCAGCGCGACCCAGATGGCCTTCTTGTCGAGGGCGCGGAAAAGGAAACCGGTGATCATGTCTCGACCGACCTCCCCTTCAGCGCGAACAGGCCGCGCGGACGTTTCTGGATGAACAGGATGATGAAGACGAGAATGAAGATCTTGGCCAGCACGGCCCCCGCATAGGGTTCGAGGAACTTGTTGGCGACGCCGAGCGTCAGCGCGCCGACCAGCGTGCCCCACAGATTGCCGACGCCGCCGAAGACCACGACCATGAACGAGTCGATGATGTAGCTCTGGCCGAGATTGGGCGAGACATTGTCGATCTGGGAGAGCGCGACGCCCGCGATTCCGGCAATGCCGGAGCCGAGCGCGAAGGTGAAGGCATCGACCCAGGGCGTGGCGATGCCCATCGAGGAGGCCATCGGCCGGTTCTGCGTCACCGCGCGCATCTGCAGGCCGAAGCGCGTTCGCTTCAAGACGAGAAGAAGGATGGCGAAGACGACCAGCGAGAAGACGACGATCCACAGCCGGTTGGTGGTGATCAGCAATTCGCCGATCTCGAACGAGCCCGACATCCAGGACGGGTTACCGACCTCGCGGTTTGTCGGCCCGAAGATCGTGCGAACCGCCTGCTGCAGCACCAGCGACACGCCCCATGTGGCGAGCAGCGTCTCGAGCGGGCGGCCGTAGAGGAAGCGGATGATGCCGCGTTCCATGACGAGACCGGCGGCGCCGGAGACGAGGAAGGCGAGCGGCAGCGCGATCGCCAGCGAATAGTCGAACAGGCCGGGCGCGGAATTGCGGATGAATTCCTGCACCACGAAGGTCGTGTAGGCGCCGAGCATGACCATCTCGCCATGCGCCATGTTGATGACGCCCATCACGCCGAAGGTGATGGCGAGGCCGATGGCGGCCAGCAGCAGAACGGAGCCGAGCGAGATGCCGTACCAGATATTCTGGCCGGCCGACCAGAACATCAGCCGCTCCTCGACGGAGGCGATGGCGGTCCTGGCGGCTTCGGCGACCGCTTCGGCATCGCTGTTGGACGCGGCGGTCAGGATCGGCAGGACATCGCGTCCGCCGCGGGCGTTGAGGATGTCGATCGCGTCGGTCTTGGCGTCGTCGCTCATGTCGGAGGACAGAACGGCGGCGGCGCGCGCCTCGACGAAAGCCTGCCGGACGCCAGCATCCTGTTCCTCGGCGATCACGCCGTCGAGCGTCTCGATGATGTCGGGATCGGGCCGCGAGAAGATCGTCTCGGCGGCTTCGATGCGGATATGCGCATCCTTTGCGCGCAGCGTCAGGCCGGAGACCGCGTCGGCGATCATGCGGCGGATCGAGTTCTTGATCTTGATCTTCGAGAGATCGTCCTCGGGAGCGGTTCCGAGCTGTTCGAGCGTGATCGGGTCGAGCAGCGCCAGCGGATCCTTGCTGCCCTTGATGATGAAGACCTCGCCGTCGCTTTCGCGCACCATCAGGCGGCCTTCGGAGAGTTCGTTCAGGGCCGTCACGGCGGCGGGATCGCCCAACGCGGCGATTTCCTCGATGACCGCTTCGGTATCCTTGAATTTCTTGGCTTCGGCGAACTTGGCGATTGCCGCGCGCAGTTCCGCCTCGTCGGCGCGGACCGGTCCCGTGACAGCCATGAAAAGGGCCATCAGGCCGGAAAGGAGAAGGATCAGCCGCATGGGTCGGTCAGGCGCGTCCAAAGGGTTGTCATGAGGGAATGGGGAAGCCGGCGAACCGGCCTCCCCTCTGGCTCGGGCGTCTTAGGAGGATGAACCCAGGCACTTTTCGGTTTCGGTGTTGTAGTTACCGCATTTCAGCTCGACCCAGTCGGACTTGAGCGGCTTGGACTCCGGCAGGAAGTCCGACCATGCGTCGCCCGGCACGAGGTCGTCGGTCTCGGAGACCACCTCGAACTGGCCGTCGGCCTGGATTTCACCGATCAGCACCGGCTTGGTGATGTGGTGGTTCGGCAGCATGACCGAGGTGCCGCCCGTCAGGTTGGCGGTCTCGATGCCCGGCAGCGCGTCGATGACGGCGTCGGCGTCGGTGGTGCCGGCGGCCTCGACGGCCTTAACCCACATGTTGAAGCCGATATAGTGGGCTTCCATCGGGTCGTTGGTCACGCGGTCGGCGCCCATGCGCTCTTTCCAGGCCGTGATGAAGGCTTCGTTTTCCGGCGTGTCGACGGACTGGAAGTAGTTCCAGGCGGCCAGGTGGCCGACCAGCGGCGCGGTGTCGAGACCGGCCAGTTCCTCTTCGCCGACCGAGAAGGCGACGACCGGAATGTCGGAGGCTTCAATGCCCTGGTTGCCGAGTTCCTTGTAGAACGGCACGTTGGCGTCGCCGTTGATGGTGGAGACCACGGCGGTCTTCTTGCCGGCCGAGCCGAAAGCCTTGATGTCGGCGACGATCGTCTGCCAGTCGGAATGACCGAACGGCGTGTAGTTGATCATGATGTCTTCTTCGGCAACGCCCTTGGCCTTGAGATAGGCCTCGAGGATCTTGTTGGTCGTGCGCGGATAGACATAGTCGGTGCCGGCGAGAACCCAGCGCTCGACCTCTTCCTCTTCCATCAGGTAGTCGACGGCGGGAATGGCCTGCTGGTTCGGTGCGGCGCCGGTGTAGAAGACGTTGCGCTGCGACTCCTCGCCCTCATACTGGACGGGATAGAACAGGATCGAGTTCAGTTCCTCGAAGACCGGCAGCACGGATTTGCGCGACACGGAGGTCCAGCAGCCGAAGACGACATCGACGCCGTCGCCGGTGATCAGTTCGCGCGCCTTTTCGGCGAAGAGCGGCCAGTCGGAAGCCGGATCGACGACCACGGCCTCGAGCTTCTTGCCGAGAAGGCCGCCCTTGGCGTTCTGCTCGTCGACGAGCATTTCCATGACATCCTTCAGGGTCGTCTCGGAAATCGCCATCGTTCCGGACAGCGAGTGAAGAATACCGACCTTGATGGTGTCCTCCTGCGCCGTGGCGACGGAGGCGAACGACGAAACGGCGAACGCGGCACCGGCCAGAGCGGCAGTCAGTTTTCTACGGGTAAAATTCATGGGTGGCTCCTGACAATTGATAACGACAAGTTAGGAGCAATCGTCGTGCCAGTCCCTCGAACCGACATGAGGAGATCAATATTACCTATATATTTCAGTATGTTAGAGAGACAAACCGACTCAAGGTTGCAACCATCCTAGCGTCAGCTCCACTGCCTCGTTTTTCAGCAACAGACCTAAAAGAGAGGCCAAATAATATGCACCACGGATATATGCATAAAAATTCATCTGATTTTCGCGGCGATTATGCAAATCGCCATGCCGGCTACTTGGCCCCCTTGCGCGCCGCGGCGAGCGCCGCCGCGAGGAAATCGATATCGCCGACGCGGTTGGCGAGGATCAAGATCAGGCGCGTATCCATGCGCAGGCACTGCTCCAGCGTCAGCCCCTCATGCGCCTCGGCCAGAGCCTCGTAGAAGACATCCGCATCCGCGCCGAGCCGATCGCCCGTCTTGTCGGTCTTGCCGCTCATCGCTCTCCGCCGCCGGTTTCGAGCAGAAAGCCTAACACCAAAGGGCCGGTGGCGTCACATGGGCAAATCCGGCCCGGCGGAGGGCGTGCCGGGCCGGGCTGTTCCGCCGGCCGCGCGGGGGACACGCGGCCGGCGCGAACCTGCGGTCTTCTACTGGCGGTGCCAGACCCGGGTGCGGCTTGCGCTCGCGCCCCTCGGGCCGGTCCGCGTCACGGTGCAGGCCGGATTGGCGGGATCGTAGGCGTTGCAGCTGCGCGTGCGGCTCGCCGTGCCGCCATAGGGCCCGGTGGTGTTGCGCGTCGCGGTGCAGGCGCCGTCAGTGCAATCGCGGGTCTGCGTCGTCGCGCCGCCATGGACGCCGGTCGTCGACCGCGTCGCGGTGCAGCTCCCGTCCGCGCAATCGACCGTACGGCTGTGCGACGTCACGCGCGGCGCGACATAGGGCGGATAGGCGGCCCAGCGTCCATACCAGGGATAGCCGACATAGTAAGTGTCCCAATAGGCCCGGTTATAGGCGACGACGACCAGCCCTGTCTGGGCCGCCACGGCCGGCGTCACGACGACCGGCGCGCCGCGCCAGACGACCTGCATGTAATGCGCGGACACCCAGCCGCGCTTGCCCGCGAAGCCGACATCGCACCAGCTGTAATCGGCGACGCAGCCAAAGGTGACGATCGCCGCGCCCTGCGGAACGACGGTGACGACCGGATAGGCCGTCGACGGCCCGGCGCGCATGTTGACATCGGCGGTCGCGACCGCCGCGCTGGCCGCCGAGGCGGAATTGACGGCGAAGCCGAGAAACAGCAGCCCGGAAGCAATCAGGAGAAAAATGCGTGTCATCGTCGATCCTTTTCGATGGAAACGCACGGACGAATGCCCATGCCTTGACGATGACACGCAGCGAATTGGCGGGCCCTATGCAGACATGCAGTTTTTATCCGGAGAATGCGACGCCGAAGGCAAAGCGTTGGAGGACCAAGACAGGCCGGCTACAAGTTGCGGCCTAATTTCCGCCGGTGAATGCAACCAAACGCGCTCTACCGTATTTTACAGCAATGAGCACTTCTGTTGATACATTCTCGATCCTCCTTTTGGACGACGATCCGATCATCGCCATGGACGCAGCCATGGAGATCGAAGACTGGGGTCACGTCTGTCACGTCGCCTACGATCTCGACTCGGCATTCGAAATGCTGAACGAGGTTCAGGTCGACGCGGCGCTGCTGGATTACGATCTGGGCGGGCATACGAGCCTGCCGCTGGCGAGCGAACTGCACGAGAAACAATTGCCCTTTGCGTTCGTCACCGGTCGCGATGTCGGTGAGATCGCCAGGAAGCTGGGCATCAAGCCGCTCGTATTCACGAAGCCGGTCGATTATGCCGTGGTCGCCAAGAACCTGCTGGGTTCCGGCCTGTCGCCGGCCTCTGTCTCCGCCTGACAAACGAATTTAGCCGCTCCGCGCCCAATCATCCGGCCCGTGCTTCGTAATGCGAACCACGGGCCGGTTTCTTCGTGTATACGGATGCTATTGCGGTCCCCGCGCCAACGCGATCGACATCGCCTTTCGCATGCCGTCCGAATCATAGGGTTTCGCCAACACCGGGACCGTACGAAGCGGCTCGGGCAGGTTCGATTTCTCGCCATAGCCGGACGCGAAGATGAACGGGATCCCCTCTTCGAGAAGACGCTCCGCGACCGGAATGCTCCGTTCGGATCCCAGGTTGACATCGAGGACCGCGAAATCGACGTCGCCGTCGTCGAGTAAGGATTGGGCACGGCTGACACTGCCGCAGACCGAAATCCGCTCGATTCCCATCCCCCTGAGGATATCTTCGGCATCCATCGCGATGATCAGATTGTCTTCCACGAGAAGCACATGAGACGGCATCGGCCCCGCGCCGACGGCAATCGTTGTGGCGGACTTGTCCTCTTCGGCCTCGTCAGCCGGCATTCCGTCGCGAACATGCGGCGACGGAATCCAGAAACTGGCGGTCACGCCATCTTCCGGATAGTCGATCTGCGCCTGGCCCTGGAGTTCGAACGGAACGGACCGTTCGATGATCGTGGTGCCGAAACCGCGCCGCGTCGGCTCCTTGACCGCGGGACCGCCGCGTTCCTGCCAGCGAATGTCGAGCGATCCGTCGTCGCGTCGCGAAAGGCCGATCTCGACGACGCCGCTGCGATCGGCCAATGCACCGTATTTCGCCGAGTTGGTCATCAACTCATGGACCACCAGCGCGATATTGGAATAAGCCGTCGGCGTCAGCATGATGTCGTCGCCCGAGACCTGCACGCGATCCGACTTTTCGAGCAGATATCCGGCCGCCTCCATGCGGATGAGCCGCTTCAGCGGCGCCGGCGACCAATTGTCCTTGGTGATCTGGTCGTGAGCTCGCGCCAGCGCGTGAATGCGGCTGTCGAGAACTTTTGCGAATTCCTCCGTGGTCAGGTCCGTCGTGGAGGTCTGCGATATCAGGCTTCGGACCAGACCCAGGATATTGCGGACGCGGTGATTCAGTTCGGCGATCAGCAATTCCTGCTTTTCCGAGGCCCTGCGGCGCACCTCGGCGGCATCGTCCGCCATGCGCAACACCACCTCGAGTACCGTGATGCGGAGCTGTTCGGCGATCCGTAATTGCGCGCGGCTCCATTCCTCGCTTTGCCCGTCGACTTCCTCCTGCCAGGCCTCGAAGCTCTTGCGCGGGGTGAGCCGGATACCGTTTGGACCGAGATTGGCCGGTTTCTGCGGATTGCCGGCCCAGGTAACGACCCGGCGCAATTCCGGCCTGAAGAAGATGATGTAGTCGCGCGGCCTCTTGGAAATCGGTATGGCGACGAGGCCGGCGGCGATTTCCTTGTAGCCGACGGCCTCCGGTACGAGTTTGCGGATTTCGCTGGTCGCGAAGATCTCGCCGGCCGGCAGCGTGTTCAGGCGCTTGGCGATCGAGCGCACATCCTCGCTGTCGGGGCGCATACCGGTTCCCGACACGATGCCATTGGCGATGATCGCCATGCCGTCCGCCTGCATCAGCGCCAGCGCCGGCTCGTAATGCGCGGCGAACACCTCGTTGACATTGACCGACGCCGCGGCCGACCTCGAAAGCGCATTGACGAGATCGCTCGCCTGTTCGCTGACAGCGCTGTCATCGCGGGAAAGACGACCTTCAAGCAGGAGGGAAAGCATTTGCCCGAACAGCAGGATCGCGTTGCGCTGGCTCTGCGCGAGCACCTTGGGCCGACGGTGATGGCACGCGATCAGACCCCAGAGCTTGCCTTCGATGATCAGCGAGATCGACATCGACGCAGCCACGGGCATGTTGCGCAGATATTCGAGATGGATCGACGACACCGAGCGCAGCACCGAATGCGACAGGTCGAGCATGCCGGCGGGGCTGTCGAGCGGCAGGATCGGCACGCCTTCGTCATTGGCATCGGCGATGACGCGGATCGGGTTCTTCAGGTAGAGGGCCCGCGCCTGGGCGGGAATATCGGAGGCCGGATAGCGCAGGCCGAGAAATGGCTCCATGCCGGCCGCGTGCCACTCGGCGACAACCTCGCCGCTCTGGTCCGGCGCGAAGCGATAGGCCATGACACGATCGAACCCGGCGAGCGCCGCGGCGAACCGCACCGCGAATTTGAGGATCGCGGCCGTATCCGACAGGCGCCCGATACGGTTCATCGCCTGCTGCACATCACCGATATAGCGTTCGGCGTCGCCCTGCCCGGACGGCTCCTCGAACTCGACGACGACATAGTTGCTGGCGATGTGAACGGTCGCGTCGAAGGCCCTCTTCTCGTCAACGCCGGCATGAAGGCCGTGAACGATCTCGGGCAGCGCGCCGGAGCGCATGTTCTGCAGCTTGTTGCGGATCGAATGGATCGATTCGCGGCTCAGGAAGCTCGAAGCGGGCTCGCCGATCAGGCTTTCCGGCGTACAGCCGAGAAAGTCTCCGGCATTGGCGGAGACATGCGAGACAATCCAGTCGGAGGTCAGCGCAACCAGGAAGCCGAATTGCTGGACCTTGCCCAGCATATGAATCGGCTCGCGGTCGCAATTCGTCAGGTCAACTTTGGGTTCGGGGATCTGGTCCATGGGCTGGAAACAGCTCCTCTGCGGTCTTGAGATAATGTTCAAACAGCTCGATTGCGTTGTCGCGCATGTCGGCGAGCTCGCGATCGGACCATTGCGTGGTGTTGAGCCAGTGCAGGAAGCTCGGCCAAAGGCCCGAGCCCTCCCCGTGGCTCAGAAACGAAGTGGGGAAAGCCGCTCCCGATTGCGCCAGCCGCCGTCGAATGACGGTAGCGCCGAGCCGCGAGCCTTCCAGGACATAAAGTAATCCGGCAACACCACCGCGCGAATTTAAAAAAGACGCATCGATGCGCCCCGGTCGCTGGAGGCCGAAGACCGCAAGATCGTCATCGAGCGCGATCGTGCGGCTGCGCAAGACGGCATCCGGAAGGTCGGCAAGATGGCCGCTCGCGTAAACGAAATTTTCCGCTACCGGCACCACGGCCGCATGAGACAACAGCATGGCCGAGTATCCGCGCCTGCTGGCGATACGCTCCAGGCTGAATGCGGCGTCGACTTTTTGGTGAAGGGTCTTGGTCGATTCGGAAAGAAAGGTTCGAATTTGGCTCAATTAGAAAGGCCTGAAATCCGGCTGGCGCCGGTTTTTAGTTGAAATCAGGGTGTCAACGCGCCATCGGCGGAAAAGTTCCCTCGGTTGGCTTCGACGGCGGCGACGTCAGGCACAAACGACGAAAGCCGCGCTAATCCGTCACCAACCCGACGGCCGCCTCGACGATGCCCTTCGCCGACGGCAGCGTCGCCGCATAGGCGGGGCCTGTGGCGATAAAACTGTCTTCCGCCGTCACGCGCGCGAAGGATTTCGCGCCGCTCTCGGCCAGCAGCGCCATCAGCGCTTCCGACTGCGAGCCGGTGCGCCGGCATTCGTCGACGATCAGCACGTGCCGGCAGCCGGAAACAGCCTCGAGGATCGCCTTTTCGGGCAGCGGCGCGAGCCAGCGCATGTCGACGATGCGGGATTCGATACCGTGATCCTCGATCAGGGTTTCGACGGCCTGGTGCGCGAGATAGCAACCATTGCCATAGGTGAGGATGGCGAGATGATCGCCATGGCCTTCCACCGCGACCTCGCCGAGCGCGATGCGCCTGTCGGGCGCCGGGTAATGGCGCATCCACAGCCCGTCCTTCTCGCCGTGCAGGTCGCGCATCGGATAGAGCGCGATCGGTTCGACGAAGACCACCACGCGCTGCTCCTCGCGGGCCAGCCGCACGCATTCGCGCAGCATCATGGCGGCATCGGCGCCGTTCGAGGGACAGGCGACGATCAGGCCCGGAATGTCGCGCAGGACGGCCAGCGAATTGTCGTTGTGGAAATGGCCGCCAAAGCCCTTCTGGTAGCCGAGCCCGGCGATGCGCAGGACCATCGGGTTGGCGTATTGGCCGCTGGAGAAAAAGGGCAGCGTCGCCGCCTCGCCGCGCAACTGGTCCTCGGCATTGTGCAGATAGGCGAGAAACTGGATCTCGGGGACCGGCAGAATGCCGTTATGGGCCATGCCGATGGCGAGGCCCAGGATCGATTGCTCGTCGAGCAGCGTGTCGATGACGCGGTGGCGGCCGAAACGCTCGGAGAGCTTCTGGGTGACGCCATAGACGCCGCCCTTCACGCCGACATCCTCGCCCATCAAGGCGATCTCGCGATGCTCCAGCATCAAATCGGTCAGCGCCCAGTTGATCAGCTTCGCCATCGGCTGCGGCTGGTCGAGTTGCTTGAAGTCGCCGCCAAAGGCCCGTTCGCGCTCCTCCGGCGACGGACCATTGTTGGGCGCGCATATGCGTTTCGGCGGGATCAGGCTCGCCATCACGTCGGCGGCGGATTTCAGCCGCGGCCGGTCGACGGCGAATGCCATCTCCGCTTCGCAGGCCTTCTCGATGCCCTGATAGATCTCGACCGCGTCGGCAGGGTCGAGATAGCCGGCGGCGGCCAGCAGGCCCGCGCTGTGCACCAGCGGATCGTTCTGCTCCGACTGCTCGATCTCGGCCTTCGGCCGATACGCCCCCTCGACGTCGGAACCGGCATGGCCGAACAGGCGCACCGTCTTCACATGCAGGAAGACCGGCTGGCGTTTCTTGCGCGCGAAATCGGCGGCTTCCAGGGCGGTTGCGTAGGTGTCAAACAGGTCGAGGCCGTCGCAGGCGAAATAGGCAAGCCCCGGCCGATTGGCGAAATTCGCCTCGATCCAGCCGGTCGGCGTCTTCACCGAGATGCCGATGCCGTTGTCCTCGCAGACGAATATCAGCGGCAGCGGCACCGACTGGAAGGCGGTCCAGGCGGCCGTGTTGAAGGCGCCCTGCGCGGTCGAATGGTTCGCGGAGGCGTCGCCGAAGGAGCACATGACGATGGAATCGGGTTCCAGCGCCTGATGTTCCGGCCGCAGCCGTTTCGCCAGCCCGATCGAATAGGCCGCGCCGACGGCCTTGGGCAGATGCGAGGCAATGGTCGAGGTCTGCGGCGGGATCGTCAGCGCCTTCGAGCCAAGCACCTTGTGCCGCCCGCCGGAGACCGGATCGTCGGCGGAGCAGGCAAAGGAGAGCAGCATGTCGCGTATGATGTTCTGCCCGTCGACCTGGCTCGCCCGCTCCACCTGGAAGGCGCCGTCGCGGTAATGCAGGAAGGCCATGTCGGTCGGGCGGAGCGCCGCGGCGACGGCGGCCATGCCCTCATGGCCGGACGAGCCGATCGTATAATAGCCCTGGCCGGCCTTCTGCATCCTGCGGCCCATCCGGTCGAGATGGCGCGACGTGCATTGCGAGCGGAAGACGCCGATTGCCTGCTCGGCGGTCAGCGGCAGCTCGTGCGGCAGGTTCACCGCCGGGAAATCCCCGGCGGCGACGCGGTGCAGGAACCGCTGGTGGACGTGTTCGGCCCTGTCAGCGCTCATCTCAGAAGAACGCCTGCAGTCCGGTCTGCGCACGGCCGAGGATCAGCGCATGGACGTCATGCGTGCCCTCGTATGTGTTGACGGTTTCGAGGTTCGCCATGTGGCGGAAAACCTGGAATTCCTCCGAGATGCCGTTTCCGCCATGCATGTCGCGGGCGGCCCGGGCGATGTCGAGCGCCTTGCCGCAATTGTTGCGCTTGATCAGCGAGATCATCTCCGGCGCGGCATTGCCCTCGTCCATCAGCCGCCCGACGCGCAAGGCCGCCTGCAGGCCGAGCGCGATCTCGGTCTGCATGTCGGCGAGCTTCTTCTGGAAGAGCTGTGTCTGCGCCAGTGGCTTGCCGAACTGCTTGCGGTCGAGCCCGTATTGGCGCGCCGCCTGCCAGCAGAACTCCGCCGCGCCCATCGCGCCCCAGGCGATGCCGTAGCGCGCCCGGTTGAGACAGCCGAACGGGCCTTTCAGGCCCTCGACATTGGGCAGCAGCGCATCCTCGCCGACCTCGACATTGTCGAGCACGATCTCGCCGGTCACCGAGGCGCGCAACGACAGCTTGCCGCCGATCTTCGGCGCGGAGAGGCCTTTCATGCCCTTTTCCAGCACGAAGCCGCGGATCTTGCCGCCATGCGCCTCGGACTTCGCCCAGACGACGAAGACGTCGGCGACCGGCGCATTGGAGATCCACATCTTCGAACCGTTGAGGACATAGCCGCCGTCACTCTTCTTCGCGGTCGTCTTCATGCCGCCAGGATCGGAGCCGGCGTCGGGCTCGGTCAGGCCGAAACAGCCGATCCATTCGCCCGAGGCGAGCTTCGGCAGATATTTCCTCCGCTGCTCCTCGGAGCCATAGGCATGGATCGGATACATGACGAGCGAGGACTGCACGCTCATCATCGAGCGGTAGCCCGAATCGACACGCTCGACCTCGCGCGCGACGAGGCCGTAGGAGACATAGGACGCGCCTACGCCGCCATATTGCTCGGGCACGGTGACGCCGAGCAGGCCCATCTCGCCCATTTCGGCGAAGATTTCCGGCTCGACCTTCTCCTGCGCATAGGCCTCGATCACGCGGGGCTGCAGCTTCTCCCGGGCATAGGCGGCGGCCGTGTCTCGGATCAGCCGCTCCTCCTCGCTCAGCTGGCTTTCCAGCCGGAACGGATCCTCCCAGGAAAACGAACCGAGTTCCGGTGCGGTGACATCGCCCATGACATCCCTTTCTTTTGTTCTTGTCGGCAGATGCCGGGCACAAAAGCAATGCCCGTGCGGGCTGTCAATCAGCGTAACTTCGCCCGGGCCGAGACCCTAAGCGGCGTCCCGGTTCGTCAGCTTCTGGTTGAGCAGGAAGCGCGCGAAGAGAGGCAGGCTCGCGGCACCGAGCGCGCGCGCGTCGGCGCCGACCGTGCCGCCGCGTATCTCGGGTTTTTCAAGGCCGGTCATGTTCAGCTTGTCGAGTTCGTCGCCGACCGCATCGACAAGCCGGTTGCGGATGTCGGCGGGGAGCCAGCCATCGACGACGATCGCCGAGAAATCGATCAGCGAGCAGGCCGAGGCAGTCGCATAGGCCAGGCCCGCCGCCGCGGACGCGATCCAGTCGTCGAGAATGCGGGCGTCGACCGGCCAGTTATCCGTGCCCTCCCAGAGCGATCCCGTTTCCAGGCCGTGTTCGGCGAGCTGCTTTTCGAGTTCCGACAGGCTGGCGACCTCTATCAGCTGGCAGACCTTGCCGTCGCGCCCGACCACCGGCATCGGGCCGAGCGCGCCCGAATTTCCGCCGGGTCCCGTATAGAGCGCGCGGTTGAGGACGACGCCGCCGCCGATGAAATAGCCGACATAGAAATAGAGATAGTCGTCCGGCGCATTCGCCCCGCCGAACGCCACCTCGGCGGCGCAGGCCGAGGAAGCGTCGTTTTCGAGGTAGACCGGAAACTCGTAGACCGAGGCGATTTCGCTGCGGATATCGGCGTCGCGCCACACGGCCATGGCCTCGTCGGGCACGCCGAGCGCCCGGGTCCAGTTCCACAAATAGAAAGGCATGGCGATGCCGAGACCCGCGATGCGCGACCGCTTTTCGGCATCAAGACCGCCGACCAGTTCGCCGATCGCCTCATGCGCGAAGCGGATGGCCTCATCGGGTTTCGGGTAGCGATGGGTGCGTGCGGCCCGGTGAATGACGTCGCCCAGGAAATTCATCAGGACGAGTTCCATGCTGCGCCGGCCGATCTTCAGCCCCATCGAATAGGCGCCTTCGGGATTGAGCGACAGCGGGACCGAGGGCTGACCGATGCGGCCACGCTGCGGCTCCCCGCGGACCACCAGCCCGTCGGCCTCCAGGCGGCGCATGATCACCGAAATGGTCTGGGCGGAAAGGCCGGTCAGGCGCGTCAGGTCGGATTTCGCCAGCGCCCCGTCGCGGCGGATCAGCGTCAGGATCAGCTTCTCGTTATAGGCGCGCATGCCGCTCTGGTTCGTGCCGCGCAAATGGGCCGCGCCGCCGGCCAGCGGATCGTCGCGCTCCTCAGTCTGAACCATGCCCCTGCCCCGCATTCGCACTCTGACGGCATGACATACACGGATTCGGCGTCACAAGGTTACTCCTCCGCCGTCCAGAATGGGGCCCGCCGTCCGCGCGTGTCAATAATTAAATCATAGTGAATTACTTATTGACAGGTGAAATCGGCTGTAGTTCCCTATGGAACGTCCGGGCCGGAGAGACCGCATGGAACTCCGCCCCGAACCGACTCCGCCGCGCGGCGGAGACACCAAACTGGGAGGATTACACGTGAACAAGACCCTGATGACCACTGCGGTCGCCACCCTCGCCCTCGGCGCGGCTTTCGCCTCGCCCGCAAGCGCGCAGGACAAGATCGGCGCATGCCTGATCACCAAGACCGACACCAACCCGTTCTTCGTGAAGATGAAGGAAGGCGCCACCGCCAAAGCCGAGGAACTCGGCATCGACCTGAAGAGCTTCGCCGGCAAGATCGACGGCGACCACGAGACCCAGGTCGCGGCCATCGAGACCTGCATCGCCGATGGCGCCAAGGGCATCCTGCTGACCGCATCCGACACCTCGTCGATCGTTTCCTCGGTGAAGCAGGCGCGCGACGCCGGTCTCCTCGTGATCGCGCTCGACACCCCGCTCGACCCGATCGACGCCGCCGACATGACGTTTGCCACCGACAATTTCAAGGCCGGCGAACTGATCGGCCAGTGGGCCGCCGCCAAGCTCGGCGACGACGCGGCCAACGCCAAGATCGGCATGCTCGACCTCGCCGTCAGCCAGCCGACCGTCGGCGTCCTGCGCGACCAGGGCTTCATGCAGGGCTTCGGCATCGACCTCGCCGACCCGAACAAGTGGGGCGACGAGAGCGACGAGCGCATCGTCGGCCACGACGTGACCGCCGGCAACGAGGAAGGCGGCCGCACCGCGATGGAAAACCTGCTGGCGTCCGACCCGATGATCAACGTCGTCTACACGATCAACGAACCGGCCGCGGCCGGCGCCTATGAGGCGCTGAAGTCGATCGGCCGCGAGAACGACGTGCTGATCGTCTCGGTCGACGGCGGTTGCCCGGGCGTCCAGAACGTCGCCGACGGCGTCATCGGCGCAACCTCGCAGCAATACCCGCTGCTGATGGCCTCCAAGGGCATCGAGGCGATCGCCGCCTGGGCGAAGGACGGCACCAAGCCGCAGCCGACCGAGGGCAAGGAGTTCTTCGATACCGGCGTGTCGCTGGTGACCGACCAGCCGGTGGACGGCGTGGACTCCATCTCGGTCAAGGAAGGCATGGACCTTTGCTGGGGCTGATCGCCCGCCCTTGATCCCGACCCGCCATTGGCGGCACAATGCAACACTGGAAGCGCGGGCCCCGGCCCGCCTTCCGCCAGGCGCATGTCCGGCCTGGGAGGGCCGGCATCAGGGAGGAGATTGCGCCCATGTCGGACCATGTCACGACGGATAATTACGAGTCAGCCAGCAACCGCGAGGACAAGGTCGCAGAATTCGAGGTCGGCAATCGCGGACTGATCGGCACCGTGCAGCACTGGCTGCACCAGACGCCGGCGGCGGTGCCGCTGATCGTGCTGATCGCCTCGATCCTGATCTTCGGCGTCTTGATCGGCGACCGCTTCTTTTCGCCCTTCGCGCTGACCCTCGTCCTGCAACAGGTGCAGATCGTCGGCATCGTCGCCGCCGCGCAGAGCCTTGTCATTCTGACGGCCGGCATCGACCTCTCGGTCGGCGCGATCACGGTGTTCTCCTCCGTCATCATGGGCCAGTTCGCCTTCCGCTACGGGCTTCCGCCATCTGTCGCGGTGGTCTGCGGCCTGATCTTCGGCACGCTGTGCGGCGCGCTCAACGGCTTTCTGGTCGCGCGCGTCAAGCTGCCGCCCTTCATCGTCACGCTCGGCACCTGGCAGATCATCCTCGCGTCCAACTATCTCTATTCCGCCAACGAGACGATCCGCGCCCAGGAGATCGAGGCCGAGGCCCCTCTCCTGCAACTGATGGGCACGAAGTTCCAGATCGGCGGCGCGGTCTTCACGCTCGGCGTCATTTTCATGATCGTCTTGATGCTGGTTCTCGCCTGGGTGCTCCGGCACACCGCATGGGGCCGGCATGTCTACGCGGTCGGCGACGATCCCGAGGCGGCGCAGCTCTCCGGCGTTAACGTCAAGGCGACGCTGCTGTCGGTCTACGCGCTGGCCGGACTGATCTGCGCCTTTGCCGGCTGGGCCCTGATTGGGCGCATCGGCTCGGTCTCGCCGACCTCGGCCTACGAGGCCAATATCGAGTCCATCACCGCCGTGGTGATCGGCGGCATCTCGCTGTTCGGCGGGCGGGGCTCGATCCTCGGCGCATTGTTCGGCGCGCTGATCGTCGGCGTCTTCTCGCTCGGTCTGCGCCTGCTCGGGGCCGACGCGCAATGGACCTATTTCTTCATCGGCGTGCTGATCATCGCCGCCGTCGCCGTCGACCAGTGGATCAGAAAGGTATCGGCATGAGCGACCCCATCCTCAAGGGCCGCGGCCTGACCAAGCGTTACGGCCGCGTCACCGCCCTCGACCGCTGCGACTTCGACCTGATGCCGGGCGAAATCCTGGCGGTGATCGGCGACAACGGCGCCGGTAAGTCGACATTGATCAAGGCGATTTCTGGCGCCGTGACGCCGGATGACGGCGACATCTGGATGAATGGCGAGAAGCTGCGTTTCACCTCGCCGAGCGAAGCGCGCGACGCCGGCATCGAGACGGTCTACCAGACGCTCGCCATGTCGCCGGCCCTGTCGATCACCGACAACATGTTCATGGGCCGCGAATTGCGGAAACCGGGCGTCATGGGCAAATTCTTCCGCCAGCTCGACCGGCCGGCCATGGAGAAGTTCGCCCGCGACAAGCTCACCGAACTGGGCCTGATGACGATCCAGAACATCAACCAGGCCGTCGAGACCCTGTCCGGCGGCCAGCGCCAGGGCGTGGCGGTCGCGCGCGCGGCGGCCTTCGGCTCCAAGGTCATCATACTCGACGAGCCGACCGCCGCCCTTGGCGTGAAGGAATCGCGCCGCGTGCTCGAACTGATCCTCGACGTGAAGTCGCGGGGCATTCCGATCATCCTGATCTCGCACAACATGCCGCACGTCTTCGAGGTCGCCGACAGGATCCATGTCCACCGGCTCGGCCGGCGTCTCTGCGTCGTCAATCCGAAGGACTACACCATGTCAGACGCCGTCGCCTTCATGACGGGGGCGAAAGAACCGCCGGCGGAACCGATCGCCGCCTGAATCGGTTTATCCGGATCGTCGTGCAAGCGATTCAAGGCAAACGAAAAAGGGCGGAGCCTCGCGGCTCCGCCCTTCTCAATTGCTTGACCGTCGAAGCGAGGCTTATTTCAGCGCTTCGTCGGTGATTTCGTGGGTCCAGGCGCCTTCCGGCGTCTTCTCGATGATCTTCTGGTCGAGAAGAGCCTGGGCGGTGCGCTCATAGACGTCTTCCTTCAGGACGCCGTCGCCGGAGCCGATCAGCTTGGCGACTTCACCCATCATGCGCTTCTGGTGGTTTTCGTCCTGGCCGCCATTGTCCATGACGATCTCGGCTGCCTCGTCCGGATTCTCGAGCGCATATTTCCAGCCCTTCATCGAAGCGCGGACGAAACGGACCATCTTGTCCTTGAAGGCCGGATCGGCGAGATCGGTCTCAAGCGCGTAGAGGCCGTCCTCGAGCAGGTCGTTGCCCATTTCCGAGTAGTTGAAGACGATCAGGTCTTCGGCCTTGTAGCCGGCGTCGATCAGCTGCCAGTACTCGTTATAGGTCATCACCGAGATGCAGTCGGCCTGCTTCTGGATCAGCGGCTGCACGTCGAAGGACTGCTTCAGAACGGTCACGCCGTCATCGCCGCCCTCGGTCGAATAGCCGAGCTTGTTCATCCACGCGAAGAACGGATATTCGTTGCCGTAGAACCAGACGCCGAGCGTGTGGCCCTTGAAGTCGTCGGTCGTCTGCACAGGACCGTCCTTCGGGCAGACCATTTCCATGCCGGCCTTCTCGAAAGGCTGGGCGATGTTGACCAGCGGAACGCCCTTCTCGCGGGCGACCAGCGCGCCGCCCATCCAGTCGACGATGACGTCGGCGCCGCCGCCGGCGATCACCTGTTCCGGGGCAATGTCGGGACCGCCCGGCTTGATCGTGACGTCGAGGCCTTCCTCTTCATAGAAGCCCTTGTCGAGCGCGACGAAATAACCGCCGAACTGGCCCTGGGCGACCCACTTCAGCTGCAGCGTCACCGCATCGGCAGCCATTGCCTGCATGGCGGCAAGCGACATGGCGCCGGCCATCAGAGATACCATCAGTTTCTTCATCGTTTTCCCTTTCGCCTTTCCCTCAAAGTTGGCGCACCCGCCCGGAGACGGACACACGGTTTTCGCCTACCCACCCCGGATAGACGGATGCCAGAATGTCGTCGCCCGCTCCGCGAGAGCGATGACACCATAGAATATCGAACCAGCGAGCGCGGCAACCGCGATCTCGGCCCAGACCATGTCGAGGTTGAGCCGTCCGATCTCGGTGGAAATGCGGAAGCCCATGCCGACGATCGGCGTGCCGAAGAACTCGGCGACGATCGCGCCGATCAGCGCCAGCGTGGAGTTGATCTTCAGCGCGTTGAAGATGAAGGGCATCGCCGCCGGCAGGCGCAGCTTGAACAGCGTCTGCCAGTAGTTCGACGCATAGGTGCGCATCAGGTCGCGCTCCATGTGACCGGCGGCGCCGAGGCCCGCGACCGTGTTCACCAGCATCGGGAAGAAGGTCATCACGATGACGACGGCGGCCTTGGAGTGCCAGTCGAAGCCGAACCAGATGACCATGATCGGCGCGATGCCGATGATCGGCAGCGCCGAGACGAAATTGCCGATCGGCAGCAGGCCGCGGCGCAGGAAATCGACCCGGTCGGCGAGGATGGCGATGGCGAAACCGGCCGCGCAGCCGACGACATAACCGAACAGCACAGCCTTCAGGATCGTCTGGCGCACGTCGGCGGCCAGTGTCGGCACAGACGAGGCGATGCGCGCGCCGATGGCCGACGGCGGCGGCAGCAGGATGAAGGGCACGCCGAAGCCGCGCGTTATGACTTCCCAGAGAAAAAGAATGGTCGCACCGAAAAGGAACGGGACGACCAACGCCGCAATTCGCGAACCGATCCCGCTATCGTATCGAGGCGAAGACAATAGCTCATTCAAAAGCCAGACCGCAGTTACGCAGGAAATCACTGTCGTCCAGTAGTTCAGAGGCGGTGCCTCGCCCCCAAAGCCATCGAGAGATGTAAGACAAGTCGGCACCTGCGCAACGAGATAAGCGGCAGCAAGCCATTCAAGCGGCAACCGCTGGTGCCGTCGTATGCTGCGATAGAAATTAACCGCCATAATCAGAATCATCGGCAGGAACAGAAATCCGAACCACCGCGGCCCCGACATGTAGGGAGGCTCAAGAAGTGGATAGGTCAAGAAGAACAGAACCACGGTCACTGCGAACAGAAGCTTCTGAAACCACGTGAGCGGAGCCGGAAATACGGAAGAGACGCCGGTCATATCGGTCTCCCGCCCATCGCGCGGTTGACGACCCGCCATGCGAGCCCCACGGCGGCGACCAGCATCGCCGCCAGGATCGAGCCGGCGAACAGCGCGGCCCACATGTCGATGGTCTGGCTGTAATAGGAGCCGGCGAGCAACTTCGCGCCGATGCCGGCAACCGCACCTGTCGGCAATTCGCCGACGATCGCGCCGACGAGGCTCGCCGCGATGGCGACCTTCATCGAGGTGAAGAGATAGGGCACCGAGGCCGGCACGCGCAGCTTCCAGAAGGTCTGGCCGAGCGAGGCATTGTAGGTGCGCATCAGGTCGAGATGCATGGCTTCCGGCGAGCGCAGCCCCTTCACCATGCCGACCGTGACCGGGAAGAAGGAAAGATAGGTGGAGATCAGCGCCTTGGGGATGAGCCCGGTGATGTTGATGGCGCCGAGCACGACGATGACCATCGGCGCGATCGCCAGGATCGGGATCGTCTGCGAGGCGATGATCCACGGCATCAGGCTGCGTTCGAGTGACTTCAGGTGCACGATGCCGACGGCGATGACGATGCCGAGTACCGTGCCGAAGCCGAAACCGGCCAGCGTCGAGGCGAGCGTCACCCAGGAATGGTAGACGAGACTGCGCTTGCTGGTGACTTTGCGCAGGAACGTGTTCTCATAGAAATTGACGGCGATCTGGTGCGGCGCGGGCAGCGTCGGCTTCGCCTGGCTCATGGTCTTCTCGACCAGTTCCCATGTGGTCGAGGTGACGCCGGCGCGCTTGTCCATGTCGCGCTGCACCGGCGCGTTCATGAACACCACGGCGACATACCAGACGGCGACGATGACCGCGACGACGGTGAGGATGGGGAGGATGCGGGCGCGGATCAATGGAGACACCCCTCCTCCGACGGCTGCGCCGCCCCCCCTCTGCCGCTTTGCGACATCTCCCCCGCAAGGGGGGAGAGTGGAGGTTGACGCAACGGTTGCAGCCAAATTGCCGCCTGTGGCGTATTGCCGAAGGAGAAATGCAGGGCAACATTCTCCCCCCTTGCGGGGGAGATGTCGGCAAAGCCGACAGAGGGGGGGCGGCGCAGCCGCCCGGGAAAGCTCGCTTTACCCCTCATAGGCATGCCCTGCCCTCAGCCCGTCGCGTACCCGGTGGGCGATTTTCAGGAATTCCGGCGTCTCGCGGATGTCGAGCGTGCGATCCTCGCCGAGGTCGCAGTCGATGACGTCATGGATGCGGCCGGGCCGCGGGCTCATCACCACGATCTTGGTCGACAGGAACACCGCTTCCGGGATCGAGTGGGTGACGAAGACGACCGTCTTCTTCGTTGCCGCCCAGAGCTTCAGAAGCTGTTCGTTGAGATGGTCGCGGACGATCTCGTCGAGCGCGCCGAAGGGTTCGTCCATCAGCAGCATGTCCGGCTGGACGGCGAGCGCCCGGGCGATCGAGGCCCGCTGCTGCATGCCGCCCGACAATTGCCACGGGAACTTGTTGCCGAAGCCCGCGAGATCGACCAGTTCGAGGTTCTCGGTCACCCGCTTGTCGCGCTCGGCCTTGTGGACGCCCATCACCTCCAGCGGCAGCGCGATGTTGTCGGCGATGGTGCGCCAGGGAAACAGCGCCGCCGCCTGGAAGACATAGCCATAGGCGCGCTTCAGCCGCGCCTCCTCCGGCGTCATCCCGTTGACCGTGATCGTGCCCTCGGTCGGCTGTTCGAGATCGGCGATGACGCGCAGAAGCGTGGTCTTGCCGCAGCCGGACGGACCGATCAGCGAGACGAACTCGCCCTTGTCGATCGCAAGATCGATATTGGACAGCGCATGCACCGGACCGTCATTGGTCTGGAAGGTCAGGTTGAGTTTGTCGGCCTTGATGACGGTATTCATGGAACTTCCCGGTGCAAGCATCCGCGTCCTTACACCCCGCTCGCCGGAATACCCGTACGCTCTACGGGACGCGGGGCGACCAGTTCCTTCCAGGTCGACAGCGCGGTGTTGACCGCCTGGAACGGTTCGCGGGCAACGAACTTGCCGTGGCCTTCCTCGGTGCGGATCTCGCCGTCATGGACGACCACCTTGCCGCGCGAGAGGGTGAAGCGCGGCAGGCCCTTCACATGCTTGCCCTCGAAGACGTTGTAGTCGATCGCCGACTGCTGGGTCTTGGCCGAGATGGTCTTTTCCTTGTTCGGGTCGAGCACGACGATATCGGCGTCGGCCCCGACGAGGATTGCACCCTTTTTCGGGTACATATTCAAGATCTTGGCGATATTCGTTGAAGTGACCGCGACGAATTCGTTCGGGGTCAGCCGGCCGGTCGAGACGCCATAGGTCCACAGCATCGGCAGCCGGTCTTCGAGGCCGCCCGTGCCGTTCGGGATCTTGGTGAAATCGCCGACGCCGTAGCGCTTCTGGTCGGTCGTGAAGGCGCAGTGGTCGGTGGCGACGACGCTGAGCGAGCCGGCCTGCAGTCCCGCCCACAGCGAATCCTGGTGCTTCTTGTTGCGGAAAGGCGGGCTCATGACGCGGCGCGCGGAATGATCCCAATCCTTGTTGAAATACTCGCTCTCGTCGAGCGTCAGGTGCTGGATCAGCGGTTCGCCATAGGCGCGGATGCCGTTCTGGCGGGCCCGGCGGATCGCCTCATGCGCCTGCTCGCAGGATGTGTGGACGATATAGACCGGCACGCCGGCCATGTCGGCGATCATGATGGCGCGGTTGGTCGCCTCGCCCTCCACCTCGGCGGGCCGCGAATAGGCGTGGCCTTCCGGCCCGTTATTGCCCTCGGCCAGAAGCTTCTGCTGCATGGTTGCGACGACGTCGCCGTTCTCGGCATGGACGAGCGGCAGCGCGCCCAGTTCGGCGCAGCGCGAGAACGACGCAAACATCTCGTCGTCATTGACCATCAGCGCGCCCTTGTAGGCCATGAAGTGCTTGAAGGTGTTGATGCCCTTCTCGCGAACCACCGTCTCCATCTCGTTGAAGACCTGCTCGCCCCACCAGGTGATCGCCATGTGGAAGGAATAGTCGCAATTGGCGCGGGTCGACTTGTTGTCCCAGCGCTTCAGCGCATCCAGCAGCGACTGGCCCGGATCCGGCAGGCAGAAATCGACGACCATGGTGGTGCCGCCCGCGAGGCCCGCGCGCGTTCCGCTCTCGAAATCGTCGGCCGAATAGGTGCCCATGAAGGGCATTTCGAGGTGGACATGCGGATCAATGCCGCCCGGCATGACGTAGCAGCCCGTCGCGTCCAGCTCCTCGCCGCCCGACAGGTTCGGCCCGATCTCGACGATCACGCCGTCCTCGATCTTGACGTCCGCCTTGTAGGTCAGGTCGGCGGTAACGACGGTTCCGTTCTTGATGATGGTTGCGGTCATCGGCTTCTCCCGTGTTCGTTCGTTTCGGCTGCTGCCTCAATCGGCATAGGATGGATCCTCGCGATCCAGAGTGCGCTTCATTTCAGCGAAATGGGCATGCTCGGCGTCCTTGTAGACGTCCCATTCGCGCGCGGTCGCTTCCGCCAGATCGTCACTCATGATGGCGAGCGGCCGGCCGGTCTGGTAGGCGAGCACCATCTGCCGCGCGGCGCGTTCCAGATGATACATGGCGTCGAAGGCCTCGGCGACGGTCGGCGCCACGGTGGTCACGCCGTGATTGGCCATCATGACGGCGGAGTGGTTGCCGATCGAGGCGGCGATCCGCTCGCCCTCGGCTTCCTGCGTCGCGATACCGCCGAAATTCATGTCATAGGCGATGCGGCGGAAGAACCGCGCCGTCACCTGGTCGATCGGGTAGATCGTCGAGTCCTTCAGAGTCGCGAGTGTCGTCGCATAGGGCGGATGCAGATGCAGGGCGACGCGCGCATGCGGCAGGCGGCGGTGGATCGCCGAATGGATCGACCATGCGGACGGATCCGGGGCGTCGGGCCGTTTCATCGTGTCGGGATCGTCGGCATCGACCAGCAGCAGTTCCGACGCCTTCGCCATCGAGAAATGCTTCCAGCGCGGATTGACGAGGAATTTGCGTCCGTCGGAGGAAACCGCCGCCGAAAAGTGATTGGCAACACCCTCGTGCCAGTCGTTGCGCGCCGCCAGCCGCAAGGCGGCCGCGAGGTCGACGCGCAATCGCTGCTCGTCGGTTTCCTTCAGCGATACGACGTTGGTTCCCGTCAACAATTCACTCCACGATTCCCGCAGTCTCCACCACGGCATGGAACAGCACGTCGGCCCCTGCCCGCGCCCATTCGAGGGAGATTTCCTCGGCCTCGTTATGGCTCAGGCCGTCGACGCAGGGGCACATGACCATCGCGGTCGGAGCGACGCGGTTGATCCAGCAGGCGTCGTGGCCGGCGCCGGAGATGATGTCGCGATGCGAGTAGCCGAGCCGGTCTGCCGCGTCGCGGATCGCCTTGACGCAATCATGGTCGAACTCGACCGGGTCGAAGCCGCCGACCTTTTCGAATTCGATGCCGAGGCCCATCTCGTCGCAGATTTCCTTCGCGCCGATCTTCAGCCGTTCTTCCATGTCGGTGATGACGGCGAGATCCGGCGAGCGGAAGTCGACCGTGAAGACGACCTTGCCGGGGATCACGTTGCGCGAATTCGGGTAGACGTCGATATGGCCCGCCGCGCCAACGGCATGCGGCGCATGACTCCAGGCGATCTCGTCGACCAGTTCCAGCACCTTGGCCATGCCGAGCCCGGCATTCTTGCGCATCGGCATCGGCGTGGAGCCGGTATGGGCGTCCTTGCCGGTGATGGTCACCTGCGTCCAGGAGAGGCCCTGCCCGTGCGTGACGACGCCGATATCCTTCTCTTCGGCCTCGAGGATCGGGCCCTGCTCGATATGCAGTTCGAAGAAGGCCTTCATCTTGTCCTTGCGGGCGCCGACTTCCTCGTCGCCCTTCCAGCCGATGCGGGCCAGTTCGTCGCCGAACTTCTTGCCCTTGGCGTCCTCGCGGTCATAGGCCCAGTCCTGCTCGTGGATGCCGGCGAAGACGCCGGAGGCGAGCATGGCCGGCGCGAAGCGCGTGCCTTCCTCGTTGGTCCAGTTGGTGACGACGATCGGGTGTTTCGTCTTGATGCCGAGATCGTTCAGCGTGCGGACGATCTCGAGACCGGCGAGCACGCCGAGCACACCGTCATATTTGCCGCCGGTCGGCTGGGTGTCGAGGTGCGAGCCGACATAGACGGGCAGCGCGTCGGGGTCCGCGCCTTCGCGCGTCATGAACATGTTGCCCATCGTGTCGACGCCCATCGTGCAGCCGGCGTCCTCGCACCATTTCTGGAAAAGCTTGCGGCCCTCGCCGTCCTCGTCGGTGACCGTCTGGCGATTGTTGCCGCCGGCGACGCCGGGGCCGATCTTCGCCATTTCCATCAGCGAGTCCCACAGCCGGTCCCCGTTGATCCTGAGATTTTCGCCCGGTGCCGCCATGGTGCTCTCCTTTTCGTTAGGCCAACCCGCCGTCATTCCGGACAAGCGCGGCAAAGCCGCGAGCCGATCCGGAATCCAGCGTGTCAGCGCGGGCGTTCGCCCGCACCGTGTCAATGAATGGTCGCGCTGACGCGCGGCTTGGTCGCTGGATTCCGGATCGGACCGTGCGGCTACGCCGCAGTCCGTCCGGAATGACGCGTGCCTGAGCCGTACTGTTCATCGCACCCCACATTCGATCACTTCATGCTCGGGAACGTAAACACCGCCCCCTCGTGGATGTCGTCGGGCCAGCGCGTCGTGACCGTCTTCAGCCTTGTGTAGAAGCGTATGCCTTCCGGCCCGTAGATCGAGTGGTCGCCGAAGAGCGACCGCTTCCAGCCGCCAAAGGAATGATAGGCCACCGGCACCGGGATCGGAACATTGACGCCGACCATGCCGACCTCAATACGGTCGGCGAAATCGCGCGCCGCGTCGCCGTTTCGGGTGAAGATCGCGGTGCCGTTGCCATATTCGTGCTTGTCGATCATTGACACGGCTTCCTCGTAGGAATTGGTGCGCACGACGGACAGGACCGGGCCGAAGATCTCTTCCTTGTAGATCGTCATGTCGGTCGTCACGCGGTCGAACAGCGTGCCGCCGACGAAATAGCCGTTCTCGTAGCCCTGCAGCGAGAAGCCGCGCCCGTCGACCACGAGCTCCGCGCCTTCCTCTACGCCCTTGTCGATATAGCCGAGCACCCGCTCCTGGGCCTGCTTGGTGACCAGCGGACCCATCTCCGCTTCGGAATCGGTCGCCGGGCCGATCTTCAGCGCCTCGACCTTGGGCTTCAGCGCGGAAACCAGCCTGTCGGCGGTCTCCTCGCCGACGGGGACCGCGACCGAGATCGCCATGCAGCGTTCACCGGCCGAACCGTAGCCGGCGCCCATCAGCGCATCGGCGGCCTTGTCCATGTCGGCGTCGGGCATCACCACCATGTGGTTCTTTGCGCCACCCAGCGCCTGCACACGCTTTCCGGCGGCCGTGCCGCGCGAATAGACATAGTGCGCGATCGGCGTCGAGCCGACGAAGGAGACGGCCTTGATGTCCGGATGGTCGAGGATCGCGTCGACGACTTCCTTGTCGCCATGCACGACATTGAGGACGCCGTCCGGGAAACCGGCTTGTCTGAAGAGGTCATAGACCAGCATCGGCGCGGACGGGTCGCGTTCCGATGGCTTCAAGATGAAGGTGTTTCCGCAGGCGATCGCCACCGGATACATCCACAGCGGCACCATGGCCGGGAAGTTGAACGGCGTGATGCCGGCGACGACGCCGAGCGGCTGGCGGTCGGCGTAGGAATCGATCGCCGGACCGACATTGCGCGAGAACTCGCCCTTCAACAGATGCGGAATGCCGCAGGCGAACTCGACCACCTCGATGCCGCGCGCGACCTCGCCCATCGCGTCGTCATGCGTTTTGCCGTGCTCCTTCGAGATGGCGCGGGCGATGTCGGCGGCATGCGCGTCGAGCATTTCCTTGAACTTGAACATGTAGCGCGCGCGCTTCAGCGGCGGCATGTTGCTCCAGCCCGGCAGCGCGGCCTTGGCGGCGGCGACCGCGTCGTTCAGTTCGGATGCGGTCGACAGCGGCAGGACGGCGCTTTCCTCGCCGGTCGCCGGGTTGAACACCGGCTGCGAGCGCGCGGAGGACGAGGTGACCAGCGCCCCGTTGATAGCATTCTGAATCGTTTCCATCCCGTTCTCCGGCGTTTCTTCTTGTCTGTTATTGAATTGTGTTCAGGACATCGCGCAGCGTGCCGAACAGCTCGTCGATCTGCGCCTTTGAAATGATCAGCGGCGGCGACAGCGCGATGATGTCGCCGGTGGTGCGGATCAACAGGCCCTTTTCATAGGCTTCGAGGAAGGCCGAGAAGGCGCGCTTGGTCGGCGCGCCGGCTATCGGCTCGAGTTCGATTGCGCCGATCAGGCCGAGATTGCGGATGTCGATGACATTCGGGCAATCCTTCAGCGAATGGACCGCGTCCTCCCAGTAGGAGCCGAGATCGGCGGCCCGGGTCAGCAGGCCCTCTTCTTCGTAGGTGTCGAGCGTCCCGAGCGCCGCCGCGCAGGCCAGCGGATGGGCCGAATAGGTATAGCCGTGGAACAGCTCGATCATGTTCTCCGGCCCGGTCATGAAGGCGTTGTAGATGTCCGACGAGCAGAACACCGCCCCCATCGGCACAACGCCGCTGGTGATGCCCTTGGCCGTGGTGATCATGTCGGGAACGACATCGAAATAATCGGTCGCGAACGGCGTGCCGAGACGGCCGAAGCCGGTGATGACCTCGTCGAAGATCAAGAGGATGCCGTGCTGGTCGCAGATCTCGCGCAGCCGCTTCAGATAACCCTTCGGCGGGATCAGCACGCCGGTGGAGCCGGCGACCGGCTCGACGATGACGGCGGCGATGGTCGACGGGTCGTGCAGGTTGATGACCGAGATCAGGTCCTCGGCGAATTCCGCGCCATGTTCCGGCTCGCCGCGGGTGAACGCGTTGCGCTTGATGTCATGGGTGTGGCGGATATGGTCGGTGCCGGTCAGCATCGTGCCGAAGGTGCGGCGGTTGGCGACGATGCCGCCGACCGAGATGCCGCCGAAGCCGACGCCGTGATAGCCGCGCTCGCGGCCGATCAGGCGGGTGCGCGTGCCCTGCCCGATCTGGCGCTGATAGGCGAGCGCGATCTTCAGCGCTGTGTCGACGCTTTCGGAACCGGAATTGGTGAAGAAGACATGGTCGAGCGGCTTCGGCAATTTGGCCGTGAGGCGCGCGGCCAGCTCGAAGGCCTTCGGATGGCCCATCTGGAAGGCGGGCGCATAATCCATTTCGCCGGCCTGTTTCTGGATCGCCTCGACGATCTTCGGCCGGCCGTGGCCCGCATTGCAGCACCACAACCCTGCCGTGCCGTCGAGCACCTGCCGCCCATCGGACGTGGTGTAATGCATATCCTGCGCCGCGACGAACATGCGCGGGTTGGATTTGAACTGCCGGTTCGCCGTAAACGGCATCCAGAATGCTTCGAGATTGTTCGGCGCGACTGTTCTTTCGGACATCACTGCACCACCTTGACCCTAGATTTCGGTTTCTTGCTTTTCTTCCGCGGCGCGTATACGGCTGCGCGAAAACCTGAGCGGAATGGAAGGCTTTTGCGCTGCTTGACCATTTGGTCAAAATGAACGCTAAAAGAGCTTTCCGAGCCGGTCAAGTGGCTTTACCATCGCACGAAACGCCCCCTCCAAGGAAGGAAAAGCAGGAACCCTTGGCGAGCACAAAAACAAGGCCGGCGAAACAGGCCAAGCCACTTTCGAGAATCCAGGAAGTCAACCGCAAGGCGATCCTCGACGCCGCGCTGGAAGTCTTCGCGACGTCCGGTTTTCGCGGCGCGACCATCGACGAGATCGCGACGCGCTGCGGCATGTCGAAGCCGAACCTGCTCTATTATTTCAAGAGCAAGCGCGACATTTACCAGCAGGTGCTGGAGCAGACGCTGGAAGACTGGCTCGCGCCCTTTGCGGCGATCGACCCGAATGCCGATCCCGTCGAGGAACTGCGCCGCTACATCACCGCCAAGCTGTTGATGTCGGAAAAGCGGCCGGAGGCCTCGAAGCTGTTCGCCAACGAGATCCTGCACGGCGCGCCCGTCATCCACGGCTTTCTCGAAACCAACCTGCGGCAATTGGTCCATGAGAAGGCCGGCGTCATCCGCCAATGGGTCAGCGAAGGCAAGCTCGCGCCGATCGATCCCTATCACCTGATCTTCACGATCTGGGCGACGACGCAGCATTACGCGGATTTCGACGTCCAGATCCGCGCCGTGGTCGGCTCGCAGGCCGGCAAGCCGGGCTTCTACGAACAGGCCGCCCAGGCGGTGCTGTCGATCATCCTCAACGGCATCAGGCCGCGCTGACCGGTCCGCGCCGTCGGAAGAAGGCTGCCTGCCAAGCGGAATCGACGGAACGACGCCCAATCGTTCGGCCCGAGCGCATCATTGCATCATGATGCCGTGGTGCTATATTATAGCCATGCGCACAACCCTTGATATCGATACCGACATTCTTGAAACGGCCAGGAAGATGGCCGAAATACGCAGGGTTTCGACCGGCAAGATGATCTCGGAACTTGTTCGCAAGGGGCTGGAGACACCGAACGGCGAAATCCATGAAGTCCGGAACGGCTTCCCGCAATTTCCACGAACTGGTCAAACGATAACCGTCGAGATGATCGAGGATATGCTGGAAGACGAAGACCGCGAAATCATCAGGGAAGCGCTGCCGAAGAAATGAAGGCGCTGTTCGACGTCAATGCGCTGATCGCCTTGTTTACACCCGATCATTCGCGCGCAGACCAGACGCATCAGTGGCTGCAGCAACACGAGGAATTTGGCTGGGCGACATGTCCGTTGACCGAGAACGGGTTCGTCCGCGTGACTTCTCAACCGTCGTTTCCGCAGTTTCGCCCAATCCGCGACGCAGTATCCATGCTCGATAATGCAATCGAGGCAGCGCATCATGCGTTCTGGTCGGACAGTATAAGCATCACCGATGCCGAACTATTCGACCATACCAAGCTTCATGGACATCGTCAGATCACCGATGCCTACCTTCTGGCGCTCGCGGTCAGGAATGGCGGCCGTCTGGTCACGTTCGACAAGCGGATGACAATTGAGAGCGTCAGAGGCGCAAAGCCCGAACATCTCATTATTCTCGGTTGAGCCTGCGTCGGGAACGCCGGTTCAACCCGGCCCCACTATCGCGCCGGATCGTCCAGTTCCGTATAGCACCGGAAGATGCCCGTCTCGTTGAAAGCCTGCCGCCGGTCGCTTGCCAGGTAATCGGACAGTTCGGGCATTTGCCTGACGGCCTCCGCAATGGAGGCGATGGCGGGATAGTCGCCGATCAGCCACGCCGTCGCCTTGGGGAACGCGTAGTCGAGCCCGGCGAGGATATGGAACAGGGACAGGTCCGCATAGGTGACAGCCTTGCCGACCATGTGATCCTGACCGTGCGGATTGCGCTGAATGACAGTCTCGAACCAGCCGAAGAATTTGGGCATGCGCTCGGTGCGGAATTGCTCCGCCCGCCGTAAAGCCTCCGGCGTCTGGTCCTCGTAATAGAGGCCGGAGCCGACCGGGTGATGCGTGTCATGCGCCTCGTTGACGAAATCCATCATGGTGAGCTGGATCTGGTGCAGCCAGAGACGCCCGGCTTCGTCATCGGGGGCGAGCCCCAGTTTCGGCCCGAGATGGTGCAGGATCAGCGCCGTCTGGCCGATGACGAGATCGCCGTCACGCAGAAAAGGCGGTGCGAAGGACGGTGTCGCGATCTCGGCATCACCGCAAAAACCGCCGTGATCCTCATAATCGGCCCCGGCGAATTCGAGCGCGAGACGGACGAACTCCCCTCGCCCCGGCAGCCCGGGCCAGTAGTAAAGTTTGTAAGCCATGCGCCGAAATTGGGACGGTTCCGGCCGGCCCGTCAAGGCCGGTCCGGAAAGCCTGCGCTCACCGTGGCGTCACTATTCGGCGGCTTCTTTCGCCCAGACGGCCGGATTGTTCGGATGCGTCGTCCAGTTGGCGTAGTCCGGATCGATCGGCTTCTTGGTGCGCGGATCGACACCGGCGATCTGCTCCATGGTGATGCATTCCTCGACCGGGCAGACATTGACGCAGAGATTGCAGCCGACGCATTCCTCCTCGATCACCTCGAAGTGGCGCACGCCGTCGACCATGTTGGTGATCGCCTGGTGCGAGGTGTCCTCGCAGGCGATGTGGCAGCGGCCGCATTTGATGCACTTGTCCTGATCGATCTTCGCCTTGGTGACGTAGTTCAGGTTCAGATACTGCCAGTCGGTGACGTTCGGAACGGCGCGGCCGCGGAAATCCTCGATGGTTTCGTAGCCCTTCTCGTCCATGTAATTCTCAAGCCCGGCAATCATTTCCTGCACGACCTTGAATCCATATGTCATCGCCGCGGTGCAGACCTGGACGGTGCCGCAGCCAAGCGCAATGAACTCCGCCGCGTCGCGCCAGGTGGTCACGCCGCCGATGCCCGAGATAGGAATGTTGGCGGTTTCCGGGTTGCGGGCGATCTCGGAGACCATGGACAGCGCGATCGGCTTGACCGCCGGCCCGCAATAGCCGCCATGCGAGCCCTTGCCGTCGATGGTGGGCTCGGGCGCGAAATTGTCGAGATCGACCGAGGTTATCGAGTTGATCGTGTTGATCAGGCTGACCGCGTCGGCGCCGCCGCGCGTCGCCGCTTCCGCCGGGCGGCGGATATCGGTGATGTTCGGCGTCAGCTTGACGATCACCGGCATGTCGGTGTGTTGCTTGCACCATTCCGCGACCATCTGGATATATTCCGGCACCTGGCCGACGGCCGAGCCCATGCCGCGCTCGCTCATGCCGTGCGGACAGCCGAAATTCAGTTCGACGCCGTCGGCGCCAGTCTCGGCGACGCGGCCGAGGATTTTCTTCCACGGCTCTTCCTCGCAGGGCACCATCAGCGAGACAACCACGGCGCGGTCCGGCCAGTTCTTCTTGGTCGCCTTGATTTCCTCGAGATTGATCTCGAGGTCGCGGTCGGTGATCAGCTCGATATTGTTGAGGCCGAGCAGCCGCCGGTCGGCGCCCCAGATCGCGCCGTAGCGCGGACCGTTGACATTGACGACGGGCGGACCCGCCTCGCCCAGCGTCTTCCAGACGACGCCGCCCCAGCCCGCCTCGAAGGCGCGCTCGACATTGTACTGCTTGTCGGTCGGCGGCGCGGACGCCAGCCAGAACGGATTGGGCGACTTGATGCCGACGAAATTGGTGGAAAGATCAGCCATGGCGCGTCCTCCTTTGCGGAACAGTATCCGGCAGGTTCGTCACGCGCTCAAGGCGCGGTGAATGCTTTCGGCCGCGTCGCGGCCCTGTGAAACGGCGGTGACGGTCAGGTCGTCGCCGGCATTGACGCAGTCGCCGCCGGCCCAGACCTTGGCCATCGAGGTCTTGCCCTCTTCATCGACCGCGATACGGCCGCCTTCGAGCGCGATGTTCCCGGCGCTGTCCGTCGCAAAGGACTGGCCGATCGCCTTCATCACCTGATCGCATTCGATGATGACCGGCGAGCCGTCGCGTTCGAACTCCATGCCCGTCACGGCGCCGTCGGTGACGATCATCCGTTTCGGATTCATGTGGTAGCGGATCGACACGCCGCGAACCTTGGCGATCTCCTGCTCGTATTCAGACGCCTTCATGCGCTCCTTCGGGCCGCGATAGGCGATCGTCACTTCGTCGGCGCCGAGCCCCTTGGCCTGAACGGCGGCGTCGACCGCCGTCATGCCGCCGCCGATAACGACCACACGGGCACCGACCGGGATCGTGGAAATGTCAGAGGCCTGGCGCAGATCGCCGATCCACTCGACCGCATCGAGGCTGCCCTCGGCGTCGGCATCGGCGTCGCCAAGCGCATTGACGCCGGCCAGCCCCATGCCGAGGAACACCGCGTCGTAGTCTTCGGCGAGCTTCGACAGCGCGATGTCCGCGCCGAGCGCCTTACCGTAATGCATGTCGATGCCGCCGATGGCGGCGATGTAATCGACTTCCTTCTGCGCGAAGCCGCCTGGCGTCTTGTAGGAGGCAATGCCGTATTCGTTGAGGCCGCCCGCCTTCGGACGCGCCTCGTAGACATCGACGTCATGGCCCTTCATGGCGAGGCGATGCGCGCAGGCGAGGCCAGCCGGCCCTGCCCCGATCACGGCAACCTTCTTTCCGGTGGACGCGGCTCGGACATAGAACTGCTTGTCCTCGGCCATGGCCGTATCGGTCGCGTAGCGCTGCAGCTGGCCGATCTTGACCGGCTTGCCTTCCGCCGTCTCGCGCACGCAGACTTCCTCGCACAGCGTCTCGGTCGGGCAGACGCGGGCGCACATGCCGCCGAAGATGTTCTGGTCGAAGATGGTCTTGGCCGCGCCGAGCGGATTGCCGGTCGAAATCTCGCGGATGAACATCGGAATGTCGATGGAGGTCGGACAAGCCGTCATGCAGGGCGCGTCGTAGCAGAAATAGCAGCGATCAGCCTCGACATGCGCCTCGTGATCGTCGAGCGGCGGATGAAGATCCGAAAACAGATCCTTGTATGCGCCTGCATCGAGCCGCCCGGCCCTTACGTCCCGGCTGCGCTGGTGAGCATTCATGCGGCACTCCCTCCACATCGCTTGGCCCGGCGACCCGACCGGGCCACCCTATGTAAGGGCAGGATGACCGAATTTTATCAAAAGGTCAAATTTTAATCCGGACGGTTCGATGCACTGAAAAACGGCTGTCATGACGCCATGAAATTGTCTCCCCGGACAGGAGTTTACCACGCCGGGTCATGAATCGCGCAGGCGCACTTGCCTGAATCGGCGTGGCGGGCGAAGTTCGCTCCGGGAGGTACCGGCGGTTTGCAGAGACAGGACCGAATGACGATCTACACCAGCACGCCTTACGACAAGCTCACTGTCGGCATGGAGGCGGAGATCAAGCGCCTGTGCCGGGCGGAAGATTTCTACGTTTTCGCCAATGCGTCGGGCAATCACAACCCGGCCCATCTCCCGCATGAGGACCATAATGGCGACAACGTACCCGACGAGCCGGTGGCCCCGTCCATGTGGGTCGCGTCGCTGTTTTCCGCCGTGCTCGGCAATCTGCTGCCGGGACCGGGCACGCTCTACCAGAGCCAGACCTTGCGTTTCATGAACCGCGTGCATGCCGGCGAGGAACTGACCGTCAAGGTGCGGCTGACCGCCTTGAAACCCGACCGCGTCGCCTGCTTCGACACCTGGGTGGAAGCGCCGAACGGCCGCCGTATCGTCGAGGGCGAAGCCGAGGTCATCGCACCCGAGAAGATCGTCACTTTCGACGACGAGGACCTGCCGGGCCTGACCATCCGCCGCCACGTGCATTTCGACCGGCTTCTGGAGCTGGCCGAGCCGCTGGAGCCGATCGCGACCGCCGTCGTCGTGCCGGAAGAGGAACACGCACTCTCTGGCGCCCTGCTGGCGGCGAAACACACGCTGATCCGGCCGATCCTGATCGGCGAGCGCGACAAGATCGAAGAGGTCGCCGACGCGATCGGCGCCGATCTCAACGGCATCGAGATCATCGACCTGCACGGCCACAACATGGCCGCCGCCCGCGCTGTCGAACTCTTCCATGAGGGCCGCGCCCAGGCGATCATGAAGGGGCATCTCCACACCGGCCAGTTGCTGCAGCATATCGTCAAGAGCGATGGCGGCCTTCGCACGTCGAGCCGCATCAGCCACGTCTTCGTCATGGACGTTCCCGGCCTCGATCACCTGCTGATGGTGACCGACGCCGCCATCAACATCGCCCCGACGCTGGAGGAAAAGGTCGACATCGCCCAGAACGCCATCGACCTTGCGATCGCGATCGGCATCGAGGAACCGAAAGTCGGCGTGCTGTCGGCGGTCGAAACGGTCAATCCGAAGATCCCGTCGACCATCGATGCGGCGGTCCTGTCGAAGATGGCCGATCGCGGCCAGATCCGCGGCGGCATCGTCGACGGACCGCTCGCCATGGACAATGCGGTCGATGTCGAGGCGGCCAAGACCAAGGGCATCAAGTCGCTCGTCGCCGGCCATGCCGACATCCTGCTTGCGCCCAACATGGAGGCCGGCAACATGCTGGCCAAGGAATTGAGCTTCATCGCCCACGCCGAGGCGGCGGGGCTGGTCATGGGCGCGCGCTGCCCGATCATCCTCAACAGCCGCGCCGACGACGACAAGGCCCGCCTCGCCTCCTGCGCGGTTGCCGCGCTCTTCCACGAATGGAGAAAGAGGCGGTGAGCGACGGCGCGATCCTGACCATCAATGCCGGATCGTCTTCGATCAAGTTCTCCATCTACACCCCCGGCGACGAGCCGGCGGAGCGGCTGCGCGGCGAAGTGGAGGATATCGGCGACGAGGACGCCAGGCTGATCATCGAATCAGGTCCCGGCAAGGGAACCGACACCGGGATTGGCAAGGCCGACCACACCGCCGCGCTCGGCGCGATATTGCGCCATGCCGGCGACGGCCTCGGCGGCGCGCCCGTCGCCGGCGTCGGGCATCGGGTCGTCCATGGCGGCATCGACTTCGCCGCCCCGGTTCGCCTCGACGAGGAAACGATCGACCGCCTGGAAGCGCTGGAGCCGCTGGCGCCGCTGCACCAGCCCCATAATCTCGCCGCCGTGCGCGCCGCGCACGAAGCCTTTCCGAACGCCATCCAGATCGCCTGTTTCGACACCGCGTTCCACCGCGCCCATCCCTGGGTGAACGACACTTTCGCCCTGCCCCGCGAGTGGTATGAGCGCGGCGTCCGCCGCTACGGCTTTCACGGCCTGTCCTATGAGTATGTTTCCGGCGAGATCGCCCGGCTCGAGCCGGAACTGCGTCACGGCCGCGTCGTCATCGCCCATCTCGGCAACGGCGCGTCGATGTGCGCGGTGCGCGACGGCAAGAGCGTCGCCTCGACCATGGGCTTCACCGCGCTGGACGGGCTGCCGATGGGCACGCGCTGCGGCCAGCTCGACCCCGGCGTGCTCCTCTACATGATGGACCACGAGAAGATGAGCCCCGCCGAGATTGCCGACCTGCTCTACAAGAAGAGCGGGTTGAAGGGGCTGTCCGGCATGACCAACGACATGCGCGAACTGGAAGCCTCCGAAAGTCCGGAAGCCGCCGAGGCAATCGAGTATTTCGTCTTTCGCATACGCCGCGAACTGGGCGCGCTCACGGCCGTTCTCGGCGGCCTCGATGCGCTCGTCTTCACCGGCGGCATCGGCGAACATTCCGCCCATATCCGCCGCGAAGTCTGCAAGGGCATGGAATGGCTCGGCATCGCAATCGATGAGGACAAGAATGCCGAAAATGCGCTCGATCTCGCCACCGGCGCGACGCGCGTCATGGTGGTGAAGACGGACGAGGAACGGGTGATCGCCCGCGCTGTCAACGCGGCACTGAAAGCCTGAAACAAGAAGGGCGGCCGAAGCCGCCCGTCTCGAAAATGGATCGACCGAAGTCTAGAAGTGCAACACCGCCGAGATGCTGCCGGTCGCGCCGGTCTTCTTGAGCGAGGCGGGTGCGCCGAGATCATCGAGGATGTTCTCGGTGAGAACGATGCCATATTCGCCGCGCACGCTGACCCGGTCGGTGACGAAGGTTTCCGCGCCGCCGCCGAACTCGACAGCATCGACCTCGAAATGCTCGCGTTGCGAATTCGAGCCGTCGCTGATCTCGGTGTACATCCAGTTGCGGCCATAGCCGCCATAGGCGTAGAGCAGCGTCGCCGGATTGACCAGGACGCCCGCGCGCAGCCGGCCGCTCAGGCTCCAGTCCGTGCCGGTCTCGATGCTGCCCTCACCTTCGAGTGCGACCCGATTGTTGATTGTCGTGCCGCTGGCGTGTCCTTCCACGCCGACGACGAAGCGCGAATTGATCTGATGGTTGTAGCCGAGGAAGCCGCCGGCCATGAGGCCGTTCGAACCGAAGCCGTCGAATTCGTACATGCCGCCGCCGTCATCCACGGTCAGCTTGGTCGTGCCCATCTCATGGCCCGCCTTGACGCCGCCGAAGAAGCCGGTCCAGCTTTCAGGCGCGTTGGCATAGACATGCTCGACCGGCCGAGGATCGCCAAAGCCATAGATCAGCGAGACCTTGGCGGAGCCGATAATCGGCGTCACGCCGAGTTCCACACCGTCGAAGTTGAAGTTCTGCTTGTTGAGGTAGCTCGCGACATATTCGAAGCGGCCTCGCACATTGCCGCTCAGGACGGTTTCGATACCGACCGTGCCCAGCGCCACGCCGTAGAAGAATTCCTGGTCGGAATCCGAATCGCCGTCCACGCCGTCGAAATAGTCATAGCTTCCGACGCCATGCGCGACGGTCACGCCGAGCGAGCCGAACAGCAGCGTCTCCGGATTCGTCAGGTAGCCGGCGCGAACCGATGCCTGCGCGAACCAGTCGGTTTTCAGCTCGCCGCGGAAATATTCGCCGCCGCCCGAGGAGAAATTGCCGTGGCTGCCGATGTCGGAGATGGACCCGCCGATCTGTCCGCCGATCAGATAGCCATTGCTGAAGACATGGTCGTAACCGGCGAAGACGCCGCCCGAAAACCCGTTGCCGCCCCAGCCGTCAAAGGACAGCGTATCGCCGCCCTCGCTGACTTCAAGCTTGTTGTTGGCGAGGCTGTGGGCGATTTCGGCGCCGACATAGAAGCCGCCGAACGGCGTCTCGGCGCCCGGCATCATCACCACGTCGTCAGCCGCATGGGCGCTGCCCGCCGCCTGCAACGCGACCGCTATGGCAATGGCAAAACTCGATTGATAAAACCGCATTGAAAAATCCCTCCGGGCGCACGCCAAGATTTTAGCCTACCGCAAAGTAACCGTAGAAGAGATTCGCTAGCATTTCGTCAACGGGATATTGGCCCACCAGTCTTTTTCCCGGACACTGTCACCCGAATGACACTCAGCCGCCGCCATGCGTCTGCGGCGGCGGCCCGATGCGTCAGCTTTTTCGGTAACTCGACCGCGCGGCCTGCGAGAACGGCCAGCCCGTGACCTTGCCGCGCAGTTGCATCTGAACGTGCGGTTCGACAGTCGGGCGGCCTGATCCGCCATCGGGTTCGCCCCACAGCAGGGTCAGCTCCGTGCCGTCTTCGGCAAAGGCCTCGTCGACACAGGCAAGCGCCACCCAGGCCCGGTCGGGCGCGATGAAATTGAGGTAGCAGGACAGGCCCACGCGTTCCCCGGCTCCGTTGAAGATCGCGTCGCACGGATAGGCCGCGTAATGCGCCGATGGCTCCTCCATGGCCTTGCCCTTCGGACCGTCACCCATCTGGCTGCGATAGACAGCGGCCACGTCATCCGGATCGATGACCAGCGACACTTTCTTGCGATGCGGCGCTTCGGCCATTCTTTCAAGCGCGCTGCGACCGACGAAATCGTGGTCGAAACGGATCAGCCGCCCGTAATCGAGGTCCCACGGGGTCAGGTAGTAATCCTCGATCCGGTCGCTGACGAAACTGCCGCCGAGCGATGCGAGGCCGTCATAGCTGAGCGCCGGCAGCCATTCGCGGAAAGGCCGCATCGCCTCGTCCGAATAGATCGCCGGGAACGGACAGCCCCACCAACCGGACTCGACCGTCGCCGAACCATAGGCGCGTGCGCCAACCTGCTTCAGGCCGAATTCGCGACCCGCCTCGAGCAGCAGGCCCTTGACCTCGTCATACATCTCGACCGGACCCCAGAATTCGAGACCCGGCGCACCGCCCATGCCGTGGCGGAGTGTGCGGTATTCCTGTCCGCCGACACGGATATGGCCCATCTTGAAGAAACCGATCTGCTCCAGCGTGCCGCCATGCAGTTTCTCCAGCATCGGCCAGGCCTTCGGGCCCTGGAGTTCGAACCGGAACGTCTTCTTCGGCTTCGGATTGTCGAGCTTGCGTTCGTCCCGGTCGCAGCGCACGTCGTAATGTCCGAGCGAGGCGTTGAACTCGATCCAGTTGGCGACCGTCGGGCGGCCGATGACGTTGACGAGCTCGTCGCCGAGCCCGAGAATGATCATGTCGCCGATCAGATAGCCGTTCGGCGCACAGCAGATCAGCTGTTTCGCCTTGCCGTCGCCGAACCCGTTGAAGCCATTCACCGCAAGGCTCGCGATGAAGGGCACCACATCGGGGCCTTCCACATAGAGGTCGGTCATGTGGAAGGACTGGTCCATCAGCGCGACGCCCTCGCGCCAGGCGCGCTGCTCCTCGCGCCAGTTGGAAAACTCGGCGGCGATCGGGAACGCGTAAGGCCCCATCTGCGACGCGCGGAGCATCGCCAGCGGCGACGCGAATTGATCGATCTTGTCCTGAAGCGATGTCATGGCGGATAACCTCCCTGTTTCCTCCGACGGTCCGGAAAGCTATTATGAAGGCGCGCGCCGATCTTGGACGGAGACGACAATCGCCTGGACTGAGGCGCAACGGCCAGACCGGAAGACCGCGCCAAGGAGGCCGCTTGCAGAACGGACTGTGGGAACATTTCACGACCGCGGGCTTCACCCCGCGAGACCGGCTCTCCCGCTGGACACGCTGGGGAGAACGCCTCTTCGGCAATATGCGGGTCCGGCCGAGCGATCCTCGCGGCTTCTTCGGCGAGGCCGCATGGACGAGTTTCGGCCCCCTGACGGTGTCCGAGTTTCAATTCACGCCGTCGCATGCGGAAAATCCCGTCTCCGAAGAGACCCGCGGCTTCGACGATGCAATCGTCCTGAGCATGCCTCAATACGGCATCTGCACCTATACGAACGGCAGCCAGTCGACACGCCTCGGCAAGGGCGACCTTTATCTTCGCGATCTGTCGCAGCCTTGGGAAATGACCGCCGAGGACCGCACTGGACTGATCACGCTGCGCATTCCGTTCGCGGAATTCGCGGCGCGGTTCGGCGACCCGGCTGCCTATGTGAACCGGCCCTATTCCGGCGAGCGGCCGGAAGTGGCCTGCATTTCGTCGATCATTCAGTCGGCGCTGACGCTGCTGCGCGCCGACACCGATGCCGCCCGCCGGTCCGTCCTTGCGGACACCGTCATGGACGGGCTCGGGCTGCTTCGCGAGGAGACGGCCGCGTCTCAGGAAACCCGCGCCCTGTCGCTGCGGCGGCGCGCCCTGCTCCATATCGCGCAAAATCTCGACGATCCCGACCTGACTCCGGCAGGCGTGGCGGCAGCGCTCGGGGGGAGCCAGAGGGAGTTCCAGCGCGCCTTCCGAAAATCCGGCGAGACCATGCAGGGCGTGATACTGCAACAGCGGCTGACCCGGGCTGCCTCGCTGCTGCAGGCAAGACCCGGCCAGTATCGCAAGAAGATCACGCGGCTCGCGATCGCGCTCGGCTTCAATGACGCGGCCTATTTCAGCCGCGCCTTCGCGCGTCGCTACGGCGTGCCGCCCAGCCGCTACTCAGGCTGAGCGGACGAGTTCAGGCATTCGCCGCCAGCAGGGCCGCATTGCCGCCGGCCGCCGTGGTGTCGATGCAGACATGGCGTTCCAGCAACAGCCTTTCCGACGGGTCGGCTTCCGAGATTAGCGGGATGAGCGGGCCCGAGCGCTTCGCCAGCGCAATGCGCGCCGCGCGCAGGTCAGCCACGTCACTCCACAGCAGCACCGCATCGAAGCCGCTCAGCGTCTCCAGATCCTCCCGGTCGAGGACGAACGGGATCGACCCGGCGCCGCTTGCCTCGCCAGCGACAATCAGCGGCACACAGCCATGCGCGCGCGCCAGTTCCGCCTGCCGGTCCGCATCGGCCGCGTCCGGACCGAGGCAAAGCACGACGCCGCGCGCGAAAGTCGACAGACGATTGGACTCGCCGGTGACGCCCGGCATGGCCGTTGCCGACAGCGCGGCCTGACGCGCCGGCTTCAACTGGTCGAGCCGGGTCTGGACGGCGGTCGGATCCGCCCCGACCAGCTTTTGCGGCGTGCCCGACTTCGTTTCCTGACGGACGAAACGCGAGAGATAATGCGGCCCGCCGGCCTTCGGCCCCGTGCCCGACAGGCCCTCGCCGCCGAAAGGCTGCGAGGCGACCACCGCGCCGATCTGGTTGCGGTTGATGTAGATGTTGCCCGCCTTAACCTTCGACGTGATGTCCTCGACGCGGTCGTCGATGCGGCTGTGCAACCCGAAGGTCAGGCCGTAGCCGGTGGCGTTGATGTCCGCGATGACGCGGCCGATTTGCGAGGCCTTGAAGGTCGCGATATGCAGGACCGGGCCGAAGATCTCGCGCTCCAGATCCTTGATGCCGTTGACGCGCAGCACGGTCGGCGCGACGAAGGTGCCCTCGCCTGGCGCCTCAAGTTCCTTCAGCAAGCGATTCTCGCGGCGCGCCTTTTCGATATGGTCGACAATGCCCTGACGCGCTTCCTCGTCGATCACCGGGCCGGTATCGGTGGCGAGATCCCACGGGTCGCCGGCGCGCAATTCGTCCATAGCGCCGAACAGCATTTCGGAGACTCCCTCCGCGACATCCTCCTGCAGATAGAGCACGCGCAAGGCGGAACAGCGCTGCCCGGCGGACTGGAAGGCCGAGGCGACGATGTCGCGCACCGCCTGCTCGGGCAGCGCGGTGGAATCGACGATCATCGCGTTGAGCCCGCCCGTCTCGGCGATCAGCGGCGCGTCGGGCGCCATGTGCTGCGCCATCGACCGGTTGATCGCCTGCGCCGTCTCGGTGGAGCCCGTAAAGCATACGCCGTCGATGCGGTTGTCGGAGGTCAGCGACGCGCCGACCGTCGCGCCGTCACCCGGAAGCAATTGCAGGACGTCGCGCGGCACGCCGGCATCATGCAACAGCTTGACGGCAAGGGCGGCGATCAGCGGCGTCTGCTCGGCCGGCTTGGCGAGCACGCCGTTGCCGGCGGCAAGCGCCGCCGCGATCTGGCCCGTGAAGATGGCGAGCGGGAAATTCCACGGCGAGATGCAGGCAAAGAAACCACGCGGCGTGGCTTCGCCCATCGCCTCGGCCTGGTTCGCATAATAACGCAGGAAATCCGCCGCCTCGCGCAATTCGCCGACCGCGTCGAGCTGGATCTTGCCGGCCTCCCGCGCCAACAGAGCGAAGATCGGACCGAAATTTTCTTCATAAAGATCGGCGGCGCGGCGCAGGACGCTCGCGCGATCCGCCACCGGGCAATCCGACCAGTTGCGCGCCCTGTCGAGCGCGGTGCGAACATCGCTCAATTCCGCTTCGATGACTGCGCCGACAACGTCCGACGGATCAGCCGGATTGAGAGCCTCGCGCGCCTCGCCCTTGCCGCGCCCGCCGGCCAGCAGCGGCGCGGCTTCGAACCGCGTTTCGCGCCATGGCGCCCGCGCCGCCTCGACCGCCGCGAGGTCGGTGCGGTTCCTCAGATCGAAACCCTTCGAATTGCCCCGCGCCGGCTGGAACACTTCGGCCGGCTTGCGAATGCGCGGATTGGCGGTCGGGTCGGCAAGCCATTCGGCGAAGGGGTCGGCGACGATTTCCGAAACAGGAACCGCCTCGTTGACGATCTGGTTGACGAAGGAGGAGTTCGCGCCGTTTTCGAGCAGTCGCCGCACCAGATAGGCGAGCAAGTCGCGATGCGCGCCGACCGGCGCATAGATCCGGCACTTGGTCTTCTCGCTCTTGAGGACGATGCGATGAAGCGCCTCGCCCATGCCGTGCAGCCGTTGGAACTCGAAGACCTCCTTGTCCCCGGCCATTTCGAGGATCGCCGCGACGCTGTGGGCGTTATGGGTGGCGAATTGCGGATAGATGCGGTCGGTCATTCCGAGCAGCTTCTTCGCGCAGCAGATATAGGAGATGTCGCTTGCCTGTTTGCGGGTGAAAACCGGGAAGCCCTCCAGCCCGTCGATCTGCGCGCGCTTGATCTCGGTGTCCCAATAGGCGCCCTTGACGAGGCGCACCATGATGCGCCGGTCATGTTGTTCGGCCAGCGCGTAAAGCCAGTCGAGCGCCGGCTCGGCGCGCTTGCCATAGGCCTGAACGACCACGCCGAACCCGTCCCAGCCGGCGAGCCGTTCGTCGGCCAGCACCGCACCGATCACGTCGAGTGAAAGATCGAGCCGGTCGGCCTCCTCGGCGTCGATGTTGAAGCCCATGCCGGCCTTTGCCGCCATCGCCGCAAGATCGGCAACGCGCGGCACGAGTTCTTCCATGACGCGGACTTCCTGGGCTACCTCGTAGCGCGGATGCAGCGCGGAGAGCTTGACCGAAATGCCCGGATTGCGCCGGATGTCGTCACGGGTGCAGTTCGTCGCGATCGCCTTGATCGCATTGGCATAGGCGTCGAAATAGGCGCGCGCATCCTTCGCCGTCAGCGCCGCCTCGCCCAGCATGTCATAGGAATAGGAATAGCCTTTCGCCTCCATCGCCGATCCGCGCTGCATGGCAGACTGGATCGTCTCGCCGAGAACGAACTGGCTGCCGAGCTCGCGCATTGCCTGACGCACGGCGGTGCGAATAACCGGCTCCCCCAGCCGCTTGACCGCGCCGCGCAGTAGCCCCGCCATGCCCTGCGAGCGGTCGGTATCGAGCACCTTGCCGGTCAGCATCAACGCCCAGGTCGAGGCGTTGACCAGCGACGAGTTGGAGTGGCCCAGATGCTGGCCCCATTTCGACGGCGCGATCTTGTCCTCGATCAGGTCGTCGATCGTCTCGGCGTCCGGCACACGCAGCAGCGCCTCGGCGAGACACATGAGCGCGATGCCCTCGTCGGTCGACAGGCCGTATTCGGCGAGAAAGGACTCCATCAGGCCCGGCCGGTCTTCCGCACGGATCGCCTCGACCAGCCTGCCGGCGCGCGTGACGATAGCGTCGCGTTTCGCGTCATCGGGGCCGTGATCGGCGATGAGGCGCTTGACGATCCCGGCCTCCTCGGCGCGGTGCGCGGACCGCATGGCTTCACGGGCAGACAACAGGGCGTCGTTTGGCATCAGGACCTCCGGCACGAAACGCTACCAGCACAGACTAGCATTGACCAGAAAGGCGGTTTTCCCCAGATTGAGCATTTCTCGGGAAACTTTCCCGAAGATTTGTGAATTCGAGGGCGAAATGAAAGAATCAGCCTCGCCGGACAATCAATTGGACCGGCATGACCGCCGTATCATCGCCGTTCTGGAAAAGGACGGCCGCCTGCCGGTAACCGAGCTCGCCCGCCGCGTCGGCCTGTCGAAGAGCCCCTGCCAGGTGCGCCTCAAGCGGCTGATCGACGACGGCTACATTCTCGGTTTCAAGGCCGTGCTCGACATGGCGAAGATCGGCCGCGAGCATGTCGCCTTCACCGAAGTCAAGCTGTCGGACACGACCGAAAAGGCGCTCGCCGCCTTCAACGCCGCGGTCAAGCAGATCCCGGAGGTCGAGCAGTGCCACATGATCGCCGGGCCGTTCGATTTCCTGCTGAAGGTGCGCACGCGCGACATCGCCGCCTATCGCCGCATCCTGGGCGAATCCATCTCGGCCCTGCCGCATGTCTCCAACACCTCGACCTATGTCTCGATGCAGGCGGTCAAGGATGGGCCGCTGGACGATCTTGCCGGGTAACACTCCGATTTGCGAGAGTGGCGGAAAACGGGACAAGAATCATGCGCACCCAGGTCTGTATCATCGGCGGCGGCCCCGCCGGCCTCTTCCTCGCGCATGTGCTGCACGCAGCCGGCATCGACTCAATCGTGATCGAACGGCAAACCAAAGACCATGTGCTGAGCCGCATACGCGCCGGCGTTCTGGAAGCCGGCACGGTCGATCTGCTACGGCAATACGGGCTGGCCGACCGCATGGACCGCGACGGCATGCCGAAGGACGGAACCCGCATCTTCTGGGAGGGCAAGGAGGATTTCTGGATCGACGCCCTCCGCTGGACCGGGCGGCGGATGATGGTCTGGGGGCAGACCCAGATCACCGAGGATCTTTATGCCGCGCGCGAACGCGACGGCGGCGAGATGATTTTCGAAGTGGAGAATGTCGCGCTCCATGACCTCGACGGCACGCCGTCCGTCACCTTTGACCGGCACGGCGAGAGCCATAGGATCGATTGCGATTTCATCGCCGGCTGCGACGGTTTCCACGGTCCGAGCCGGATGGCGATCCCGGCCGACATCCGCCGGGAATATGAGCGCGTCTATCCCTTCGGCTGGCTTGGCATCATGGTCGAGAAACCACCCATGAAGGAACTCGCCTATGCCTACCATTCGGAGGGCTTCGCGATGGCCTCGCGGCGCAATCCGATGCTCAGCCGCTACTATGTGCAGGTGCCCTCGACCGACCGGGTCGAGGACTGGTCCGACGACCGTTTCTGGGAGGCGCTGCACCGAAGACTGCCGGAACATGTGCATGGCGAGGTCGAGACGGGACCGTCGATCGAGAAATCCATCGCGCCACTGCGTTCCTTCGTCGCCGAGCCGATGCGATGGGGAAAGCTGTTCCTCGCCGGCGATGCCGCGCATATCGTGCCGCCGACCGGCGCGAAGGGGCTTAACCTGGCGTTCTCCGATGTCTTCTATCTGAGCCGCGCCCTGATTACGCACTTCAAGCAAGACAGCGACCGCTATCTGGACAGCTATTCGGAGATGGCGCTGCGACGTGTGTGGGCGGCGGAAAACATCTCGTGGCGCATGACGAAATTGCTGCATGTCTTCCCGGGCGAGGATTCGTTCGACCAGAAGATCCGCCAAAGCGATTTCGACCTGCTGGTGGGATCGGAAGACGTCCAGCGCGCCTTCGCCTATGAATATATGGGCCTGCCCTTCGAGGACTGATCCGGTTCGCCGTGCGCCTATTTCGAGATGGCAATGACGTGATAGATGTCGCGGCTGAGCATCCATGCGCCGTCCTGCAAAACCCAGACATGCAGATAGCGCCCGTCGATCTCGCTGTCGCCAGCGGCAACGCGTGTCTCGCCGATCTCGACGGCGGTCTGCGGCCCGGCCTGCCGGATTTCAAGCACCTTGAACCTGAGGTTGGACACGCCTTGCCCAAAAGCGCGCGCATAGTGGGCGGCAATGGCCTCACGACCGCTCAGGATTGCGCCGCCGGGCGGCATAAGGGCTCCGTCCTCGGTATAGAATCCGCCAATCGCCTGCGCGTCGCCCGCATTATAGGCTTCCGCGAAAGCCTGCATGCGCGCGACAATCGGATTGTCCTGCGCATGAGAAAGGACGGTTCCCGCAAGGAACAGGATGAGCGCTGCAATCGTCCGAACCACCGGCACCTCCGCAAATACAATTCTAGGCTGCCACGGCCGCCCCTATTGCTCAATGGGTTGCATGGCGTTTCGGTTCACACGGATGCGGATATTGCAGGTTCAACTTCGCTGCGAAGCAGGTCGAGAAAAGCGAGCCCCGCCTGTTCCACCGGCCCGGAGTTGTCGATTTCGACGATGCGCCCGCAATCCGGCACGGTCTCCGTGCTGCGCGCGAGCCGCTTCTCGATCTCGTCCGCACTCTCGCGGCCGCGTTTCGCAAGCCGCTCGGCCAGCACGTGCCGGTCGACGGTCAAATTGACCACGAGCAGGTTGCCGAAGACTCGCTCTATCTCCCCGAGCGCGCGGCGCGATCCGTTGGCGATGGCGATGCCGCCCGTTTCGACATGGTGCAGGGCGGCCGTCGGGATGCCGTAGCGCAGGCCATGCGCCTCCCAGCAGACGGCGAAGCGGCCTGCCTCCTCTTCTGCCGCGAAGGCTTCGCGGTCGAGGGAGGCGTGATCCTCCGATCCGGCATCCGCATTGCGCGTCACCGCGCGGCGCACGAACAGGATGTCATCGATGGCGTCGAGACGCGTCTTGAGCCAGCTGATCAGCGTGTCCTTGCCGGCCCCGCTCGGGCCGACAATGGCAATGAAACAGCCCCTGCCCGCGTCCATAACCGCCTCTCCGTCAGGCGACGCGGTGGCCCGTGCGCCAGACACCGCGCACGACCGGAACATGCTCTGCGTGCTCGGGATCGTGATGCACCCGCACCAGATCAGCGCGCTTGCCGATGGCGAGTTCGCCGCGATCCTCGAACCCGACCGTTTCCGCCGGCGTCTTCGTCACCATGTGCAGGGCCTGGTGGAACGGGATCTCTTCGTTATCACGGGCGATGATGAAGATCGCGTGGAGCAGGCTGAACGGGATATAGTCGGACGAGAGCACGTCGAGAATCCCGAGCCGGGCGAGGTCCATCGCCGCGATATTGCCGGAATGCGAACCGCCGCGCACGATGTTCGGCGCGCCCATCATGACGCTCATGCCGGCCTCGTGCGACGCACGCGCCGCCTCGACCGAGGTCGGGAATTCGGCGAGCCTGACGCCTTGGCGGACAGCCTCCTCGACATGGTCCAGCGTCGCGTCGTCATGCGACGCCAGCGTGATGCCGAGCGCATGGCAGTGTTCGGCGATCTCCTCGCGGTGCTTTGCCGAGAACTGCGCCGATTCCGCCTGCCGCCTTTCGACGAATGTTTCGAACTGCGCGTCGGTCATACCGCGCTTCTTCTTGTAGTAGAGCGCGTAGTGTTCGAGCGTCTGGAACTGGCGCTGACCCGGCGCGTGGTCCATCAGCGAGGCGAGCTTGACCATGTCGTCGTCGCGGAATTCGTCGAGCGCCTCGAGGACGTTTTCCGCCGACACCTCGCAGCGCAGGTGGATGCGGTGGTCGGCCCGCAGCCGACCCTTGTCCTGCGCCGCCTTCAGCGCATCGGCGAGCTTGCGCATTTCGCCCGGCGCATAACCATTGTCCTCGTCGCTGCCCATCCGGAAGCAGTCGAACACGGTGGTGATGCCGGAGGTCGCGATCTGGCCGTCATAGGCCTGCACCGAGGCCAGGACATTCCAGGCGACGCCGGGGCGCGGGCTGTAATGGGTTTCGAGATGGTCGGTATGCAGTTCGACCAGCCCCGGGATCAGGTAATCGCCGTCGAGATCGGTCGCCGGCACATGGCTGCGGCCCGGCTGGATATCGGCGATGACGCCGTCGCGCGTGACCAGCGTCCCGTCGACGATCTCGCCGGCGAGAACCAGCCTTGCATTGGTGAAGACCTCCTCCGGCCGCGATGCGGTGAAGCTCGTTGTGCCCCGGATCTCGTTCATGAAAATGGCTTTCCGTTTCCTGTCGTCAGTCGCGCGCGATCGGCTCGACCAGCCTTGAGCGAAGTGCGTTGGAGATATTGTCGAAAACAAAGACAACAATGAGGATCAGTATGACCATATAGGCGACATTTTCCCAGTCCGCATTGGTGCGCATTGCTTCCCACAGTTTCAGGCCGATGCCGCCGGCGCCGACCGCGCCGATGATCGTCGCCGACCGCGTGTTGGATTCCCAGAAATAGAGCGCCTGGGAGATGAAGACCGGCAAAACCTGCGGCACCACGCCATAGCGCTGCACGGCGGCCGGCGCGGCGCCGACCGAGCGCACCCCTTCGCGCTGCTTGTCGTCGATATTCTCCAGCGCCTCGGAATAGAGCTTACCGAAGGTGCCGGTGTCGGTGAAGAAGATCGCCGAGATCCCGGCCAGCGGCCCCGGCCCGAAGGCGCGGGTGAAGAACAGCGCCCAGATCAGCATGTCGACGGAGCGCTGGAAGTCGAAGAAGCGTTTCAGCACCTGGTTGACGAAGCGGTTCGGCGTGATGTTGCGCGCCGCCATGAAGGAAAGCGGAAACGCGATCATCACGGCAAACAGCGTGCCGACAAAGGCCATGACAATGGTCTGTAGCAGCTTGATCCAGACATCGGCGTGCTGCCACTCCGCATTGTTGAGAATATTGTCCCACATAACGGCGAGATTGGACCGGTCGGGATCGATGCGCTCGCCGGAGAAGGCCAGCGTCATCACTTCGCCGAAGGGCTTGCCCCAATAAGGCGACTGCGTGTCGAACCAGAAATTCTCCCAGCCGAGGAACCGGCGGTTCACCTTGACCTCGTACCAGCGCACCTCGGCACGGCCGGCAAAACCGAAATAGAGAGCGACCTTCTCGCCCGCGGCTTTTTGCAAGGCCCATGTAGGCAGATCACCGACCGGGAGCACCTTTTCGTTTTTGCGATCGATCGTCAGGACCAATATCTCGCTACCGCGGGTCACCTGGATCTCGTCGGCGGTGACATCGACCTTCGCGGTCGAGGAAATCTCCACACTTGCCTTGGCGATACCCTCGCGGGTTTCGGTGACGGTGGTCGTTTCCGTGTGGGCGTCCGCGCTGCCGCCCATGTTGGACGCATCCGAACTCGGCGACATGAAACTGTTCATGAGACCGCTGCCGCCGGTATTGGTGGCGTCCGAGGACGGTGACATAAAGCTGCCGCCGACCCCTGCCCCGCCGGTGCTGGCGGGTTTCGAGTCGCTATTGTCGGCCCCTTCGACCGAGACCGTCACAAGACCACGCTCGGTCGTGATCCAGGCGGGATCGGGATTGTCGCCGAGCGGCGAGAAACGCGGATAGGTGATCTCGATATCACCGGTCTTGTATTCGACATCCGGCCGGACTTCGTAGGACACCCAGTCGGCAAGATAGGCGCCGGCGATGTTCCAGTTGCCGTTCGATATGACCGCGCCAATGGAGAAGAACCACCACGCATAGACGGTGTAGAGCGCCAGCACGACGACGGCGATCGGATAGGCGAAACGCTTGAAGAAGGGCTGGCGGAAAGCGTCCGGGTGACGCCGTTCGATTTCATCGATCTGGTCTGCGGTCAGCGCGGTCATGGTCAGCGTCCGAATTCGAAGGCCTGCTTGCCGACGAGTTTCTTGCGCAGCCAGGCCGAAAGCTGGTCCACGCAGATGATCGTGACGAACAGGAGAAGGATGATGGCGAGCGTCTTGGCCTCGTGGCCGCGGCTGATCGAGAGCCGCAGCGCCTCGCCGATGCCGCCGGCGCCGACCGCGCCGAGAATGGTGGAGGCGCGCACATTGATCTCGAGACGTAGCAGGAAATAGCTGATGAAGTTCGGCATGACCTGCGGCACGATGCCGAACCAGACGCGCTCGAACCAGTTACCGCCGACCGCGCGCAGGCCTTCGTCCGGCTTCATGTCGGCGTTCTCGACGACCTCGAAGAACATCTTGCCGAGCGCGCCGATCGTGTGGATCGCCACCGCGATCATCGCCGGGATCGGACCCAGCGAGAAGATCGCCAGGAAGAAGCCGGCGATGACGATTTCGGGAAAGGCGCGCAGGATTTCCATGATGCGGCGCACCGTGAAGCGCAGCCAGCGCGAGGCCGTCAGGTTCTTCGCCGCGACGAAGCTGAAGATGAAGCCGAATGTGAAACCGATCAGCGTCGCGAACACCGCAATGTTCAGCGTTTCCAGCATCTTGTAGAAATATTCCGGAACGTAGAGGCTTTCGGTGATGTAGACCCGGCCGACCGGGTAATTGTATTGCAGGCTGCCCGTATCATAGGGGCTCGGCAGGTCGAACAGGGCGCGCCAGACTTCCCATCCGTCGCGCGGGATCAGATCGCCGACGAAATCGAAGAAATGCGGCAGGCGATCGAGAAACTTGCCGGCATTGGTCTCGTTGGCGAACCACAGCGAGGCGACCAGCGCGATCGCCAGCGCAACGAGTCCGCCGATCGTGTAGAGCCGCCTGGTGGTGTTGAGGTCGCGCCAGTGGCGCTCGACGTCGTAACGCCCGTCCCCGCTCACATAGGCGCCATGCGCGGATGCATCTGTCACGGCCATCGATCAGATCCGAAAGAAGGAAAAAGCCGCCGCGGCCCGGAAGCCGCGGCGATCGAAAAACTCGTGAACCTTACGAACCGATCTTCGCCTTGCGGGCGGCGATGATGGTTTCATAGAAGGACTGGTCGACGTCGACGAAGCCCTTGTAGTCGCCGCCCTGGATGGCGGAGAAGCAAGCCGGATCGGATTCCGGAAGCGCCTTCATGTAGGAGACGAACTTGGCGCGGACGTCCTTGTCCAGCTTGTTCGAAACGACGATCGGGCCGTTCGGGATCAGCGGCGAACGCCAGACTTCGACGACGTCGTTCATGTCGAGAAGGCCCTTGTCGACCATCTTGCGGATGTTGCCCGAGGTGTAGCCGTCAGCATAGTCGCCAACGCCCGACGACCAGGTCACGGAAGCGTCGAAGGTGCCCTTCAGCATTTCGAGAACGTTGTTCTCATGGCCGCCGCCGAAGCCGGTCTCGGAGAAATAGTCCTCGACCTTGGCGCCAAGCTGCGCCGGCAGGGCGACGGACGGAACCAGATAGCCCGAGGTGGAGTCCGGATCGGCAAAGCCGAGCTTCTTGCCCTTCATGTCGGCAAGCGTCTTGATGCCCGAATCCTTGCGGGCGAGCATGATGGAAAAATAGCCGGTCGCGCCGTCGGTCTGAACGGTGGTCAGGACCGGATCGACGGCTTCCGGATCGGTCAGATAGACCTTGGCGTAGCCGGAAGCGCCGAGCTCGGCATAGTCGAGCGTGCCGCCGAGCAGGCCCTGGATCGTGCCGTCATAGTCGGCAGCCGGGAACAGCTTGACTTCCTTGACGCCGATGGCTTCCGGAAGCTGGTCGACCATGCACTGGAAGTTGCGAAGGCGGTCGGCTTCGTTTTCACCGCCGAGGATGCCGATGCGGAACACGTCCTGGGCCTGGGCGGAAACGGAACCGGCGGCGATGGCGGCAACCGCTGCGGTTGCGAGAAGGAGTTTCTTGAGCATTTCGTCTCTCCTGTTGGCGGGGAGCTCCCCCGATTGGTGGTCGTTCGAAAAACGCACCGCGCGACGCGACCGACATCGCGCGGAATTCTGTCTGCTGGTCAGGGCCGCGCCGCGACCACTTCGGGTTCGGGTTTCGGCTCGACCGCCCGCCGTCCGGCGCCGAAGCTGGTTGAGGTGACGGCCTCGGAGAAAGCTTCCTCCAGCGCGTCGGCGCCATAGATGCGCCGCGCGGCTGCCTCGGTCAGGTCGTCCGGCGTGCCGTCGAACACGACCTCGCCGCCTGACATGCCGATGATGCGCTCGCAATAGGCGCGCGCCGTATCGAGCGTGTGCAGATTGGTGATGACGGTAATGCCGTCATTGCGATTGATGTCGGCGAGCGACTGCATGACGATCTGGGCATTGCGCGGATCGAGCGAGGCGATCGGCTCGTCGGCCAGGATCACCTTGGGCTGCTGCATCAGCGCCCGCGCGATTGCGACGCGCTGCTGCTGTCCGCCCGACAGCGTGCCGGCGCGCTGCATCGCGGTCTTGGCGATATCGAGCCGCTCCAGCGAGGCGATCGCCATGGCCCGCTCCTCGCGGGTGAACATGTTGAGGATGCTCGACACGGTCGACCGGTGATTGAGCCGGCCGAGCAGGACATTGGTCAGCACGTCGAGGCGCGGCACCAGGTTGAATTGCTGGAAGATCATCGCGCAGTCGCGCTGCCAATTGCGCAGCGCCTGTCCGGAGAGCGAGGAGACCTCGCCGCCGTGAAAGGCGATCCGTCCCTCGGAGGGATCGATCAGCCGGTTGATCATGCGCAGGAGCGTCGATTTGCCGGCGCCGGAGGCGCCAATGACGCCGACCATCTGACCGCTCGGGATCGTCAGATTGACGGCCTTGACTGCCGCATTCGCGCCGAAGCGGCGAGTCACATTCACGATTTCGAGCATCGGCGAACCCCGGGTTCCGACTGTTCCTTGCGGCGGGTCTATGCGGCTTGGATCACCGTAAAATGTCAGTTCGATCTCAATTCCGTGACACTGTACGGTCCCTTGTGGACGAAGCTTCGCCATGCCTTTTTTCAAGGCATTCCGGGCTTTTTCGGGGGATCGACGGAAAGCGGCGCAGCCGGATGTCATCCAACTGTCAACAAAATCGCCGGAACCGATAATTCCGCAGCGGAAAGAGTTCAGGCGGATTCGTATTTTTCCAGAAACGCCTCGATATCGAGGCTCCGGAAATCGTCCAGGGAAGCACGCAGCGCGGCGTGATCCCAGTCCCACCAGGCCAGCGCCTGAAGCCGCTCCGCGACAGCTTTCGGGAAGCGCTCGCGGATCGGTTTCGCCGGCACGCCGCCGACGATCATGTAGGGCGCGACATCCTTGGAGACGACCGCGCCGGCCCCGATGACCGCCCCGTCGCCCACGGTGACGCCCGGTAGAACCGTCGAGCCGTGGCCGAACCATGTGTCGTGACCGACCGTGACCTGGTTCTCGCGCCGCCATTCGAAGAATTGCTCCTCATTGGAGGCGTCCTCCCAATAGTCGCCGGCGCGATAGGTGAAATGATGCAGGGTCGGCCGCCAGGTCGGGTGGTTTGTGGCGTTGAACCGGACGCTCGAGGCAATATTGGCGAACTTGCCGATCTGCGCGCACCAGGCGCTGCAATCCTGCATCATGTAGGAATAGTCGCCGAGCACGGTTTCGTGGACACGCGACCGGTCGGCGATTTCCGTAAACCGCCCAAGGGTCGAGTTGGTGACTTCGGCGGTCGGATGGATCAGCGGCTGTTCCGAGAGCTTTGTCATGCCGCTTTCGACGCCGCGAATTCCGTAACGTCGATGACCGCGTCGGCGACGACTTCGCGCACATCCTGATCGTGGAAGATGCCGAGAAGCGCCGCGCCGGCCTGTTTCTTTTCCGAGATCATGTCGATGACCACCTGGCGGTTCCTCGCATCGAGAGAAGCCGTCGGCTCGTCGAGCAGCAAGACCGGATGGTCGGTGATGAAGCCGCGCGCGATGTTGACGCGCTGCTGCTCGCCACCCGAGAAGGTTGCCGGCGGCAGGACCCACAAGGTCTCCGGCAGGTTCAGCCGCGTAAACAGAGCGGCCGCCCGATCCCTCGCCTCCGCATGTGCCGCGCCGCGCTGCACCAGCGGTTCGGCGGCGACGTCCAGCGCGGAAACGCGCGGCACGACCCGCAGGAACTGGCTGACATAACCGATCGTGTCGCGCCGGATCGCGATCACGGTGCGCGGATCGGCCTTGGCGAGATCGACATAGTCGCCGCCGTGGCAAACGAGGATCTGGCCGCTCTCGACGCCGTAATTGCCGTAGAGCATTTTCAGGATGGTGCTCTTGCCGGCCCCCGACGGGCCGCCGAGCACCGCGCACTGGCCGGCCTTCAGCGCGAAGTCGACATGCTCGACCACCGGAATGACGATGCCGCCGCGCAGGTGCATGGTGAAGGTCTTGGCGACATCGGAAACGACAACGGGCGTCGGCATGGTCACACTCTGTTTTTCTAGACTTGAAGGATCGAGGAAACGAGAAGCTGTGTGTAGGGCGCGCGCGGATCGTCGAGCACCCGGTCGGTCAGGCCGGTCTCGACCACGTGACCGTCCTTCATCACCATCATGCGATGCGACATCAGCCGCGCGACCGCGAGGTCGTGGGTGACGACGACGACGGCGAGACCGAGATCGTTGACGAGGCCGCGCAACAGGTCGAGCAGGCGCGCCTGCACCGAGACGTCGAGACCGCCGGTCGGCTCGTCCATGAAGACGAGACGCGGGCCGGTGACGAGGTTGCGCGCGATCTGCAGGCGCTGCCGCATGCCGCCGGAAAAGGCGCGTGGCTGATCGTCGATCCGGTCGGAGCCGATCTCGACCCGGCCGAGCCAGTCGGTCGCCGTCTCGCGGATATGGCCATAATGGCGGTCGCCGACGGCCATCAGCCGCTCGCCGACATTCGCTCCCGCCGAAACGCTCATGCGCAACCCGTCGGCCGGGTTCTGGTGCACGAAGCCCCAGTCGGTGCGCATCAGGAACCGCCGCTCCGCTTCGCCCATGCGGTAGAGGTCGCGGAACTGGCCGTCGCGCATGCGGTAGCTGACCGTGCCGGCCGTCGGCATCAGCCGCGTCGAGATGCAGTTGAGCAGCGTCGTCTTGCCGGACCCGGATTCGCCGACGACGGCCAGCACCTCGCCCGGCCACAATTCGAACGAGACATCCTGGCAGCCGACCCGATTGCCGTAGAATTTCGAAACGCCGCTGACGCGCAGTAGAGGTTGATCGCTCATGGCCGAACTCCTGGCACTGCATCAAAGCCCTGCGCGGCCCCCCCTCTGTCCGCTTTGCGGACATCTCCCCCGCAAGGGGGGAGAGTGGAGTGTGTCATCGCCGCCGCAGGCCGGTTTCCTGCCTGTGGTGATTTGCCGAAGAAGAAGCGCGAAGCGCCCCTCTCCCCCCTTGCGGGGGAGATGTCGGCCGAGCCGACAGAGGGGGGTAATCCAGCGTGCACCATCATTCCGCGGCCTCCAGAGTATCGCCGGCGAGATGACCACGATGGCCCTCCTCGCGGCGCTTTTCGCAATAATCCGTATCGGAGCAGACGAACATCCGCCCGCCCCTGTCGTCGAGGATCACCTCGTCAAGATAGACGCCCTGCGCGCCGCACAGCGCGCAGGGTTCGTCGAATGTCTGGATCTCGAAGGGGTAATCCTCGAAGTCGAGGCTGACCACGTCCGTATGGGGCGGCACGGCGTAGATGCGCTTTTCGCGCCCTGCCCCAAACAGTTGCAGCGCGTCAGACATGTGCATTTTCGGATTGTCGAATTTCGGCGTTGGCGACGGGTCCATCACGTAGCGGCCCTCGACCTTGACCGGATAGGCATAGGTCGTCGCGATATGGCCGTTGCGGGCGATGTCCTCGTAAAGCTTGACGTGCATCAGGCCGTATTCGGCGAGCGCGTGCATCTTGCGCGTCTCGGTCTCGCGCGGCTCCAGGTAGCGCAGCGGCTCGGGGATCGGCACCTGATAGACCAGGATCTGGCCTTCGGTCAGCTTTTCCTCGGGGATACGGTGGCGCGTCTGGATGACGGTCGCCTTGCCAGTTTCCGTCGTCGTCTCCACATCCGCGACCTTGGCGAAAAAGGCGCGGATGGAAACGGCATTGGTCGTGTCGTCCGCGCCCTGGTCGATCACCTTCAGCGTGTCGTCCGGGCCGATGATCGAGGCGGTCACCTGCACGCCGCCGGTGCCCCAGCCATAGGGCATCGGCATTTCGCGCGAGGCGAAAGGCACCTGGTAGCCCGGAATGGCGATCCCCTTGAGGATCGCACGGCGGATCATCCGCTTCGTCTGTTCGTCGAGATAGGCGAAATTATAGGTCGCCAGCCCGTCATCCATGTCGGTCATATCGGTCATTCCGCCGCCTCCGGCATGCTTTCCTGAATATCGCGCCGCGCCGCGTGTTCGCCGCGCATCCGCCGGACGAGATCGAGCTCCGCCTGGAAGTCGACGTAATGCGGCAGCTTCAAATGCTCGACGAAACCGGTCGCCTGCACATTGTCAGAATGCGAGATCACGAATTCCTGGTCCTGCGCCGGCGCGACGATGTCCTCGCCGAGTTCCGAGGCGCGCAGCGCCCGGTCGCACAGCGACATCGCCATCGCCTTCCTCTCCGACTGACCGAAGACGAGGCCGTAACCGCGGGTAAATTGCGGCGGCACCTTGGCCGAGCCGGCGAACTGGGTGACCATCTGGCACTCGGTCACCTGGATGCGGCCGAGCGTGACGGCGAAGCCCAGTTCCGGTACGTCGAGCTTCACCTCGACCTCGCCGATGCGGATTTCGCCGACGAAGGGGTGCGTGCGGGCATAGCCGCGCTGCGTCGAATAGCCGAGCGCCAGCAGGAAACCCTCGTCGCCGCGCGCCAACGCCTGCAGCCGCGTATCGCGTTCCATCGGGAATTCCATCGGCGTGCGCGTCAGGTCGCCGACTTCCTCGCCGGGCACGTCGCCGTCATCCTCGATCAGCCCTTCCTGTGCGAGGATATCGGAGACGCGCATGACCTTCGCGTCGTCGCCTTCTCGGATCTCGGGCTCGTCGACCTCGCCGTCGCGGCCAAGCGACGGATCGAGCAGGCGATGCGTATAGTCGAAGGTCGGTCCGAGCATCTGTCCGCCCGGCAGATCCTTGTAGGTCGCAGAGACACGCCGCTCGACCTGCATGGCGGCGGTGTCGATCGGCACGGAATAGCCGAAGCGCGGCAGCGTCGTGCGATAGGCGCGCAGCAGGAAGATCGCCTCGATCAGGTCGCCCCGCGCCTGCTTGATGGCGAGCGCGGCGAGTTCCCGGTCATAGACCGAGCCTTCCGCCATCACCCGGTCGCAGGCGAGCGCCAGCTGTTCGGCGATCTGCGCAAGCGTCAGCGACGGCAACGAACGGTCGCCGCGCCGCCGGTCGGCGAGCAGCCTGTGCGCATTGGAAATGGCAGCCTCGCCGCCCTTGACCGCGACATACATGTCAGATCTCCCCTTCGCCGATGCGCACCGTGCGCGGCAGGCAGGCGACCGCGTCGGACGCCGCCAGGACCATGTCGATACCGCGCGGATAAAGCGCGTTGTTCTCGCGCCACTGCATGTCGAAATGACCGGGCATGGGGCGCGGCGCGATGGTCTGCGTGTCCTTGATGCCCGGCCCGCGCAGGGTCAGCACCGGTCCGTTCGTCAGCGAGTCCACCTGCAGGATCAAGGTCGTCGACCGGTCCGGATATTCCTGCGTCCCGAGCGCGAAACTGGAAAGCGACGGCAGCGCCGCCGCATTGGCGGCGATGGCGAACGTGGCTTCCGACGGCAGCTTCGCCAGCGGCGCGCCGGTCTGGAAGGAAAGCCAGCCTTTCACCGCGTCGTCGCGCGCGAGATCCTGCCCCAGCCATACCGGCGTGTCGGCGTCCGCGAGCGTCAGCACGACCGCGGCGGCCGCCACATTTAGCGGCGCCGGCGGACGCAGATCGGTGGCGATCGCCTGTACCGTGCCCGGTCGCGCCATGGCGTCCATGACCGCACGGAACACGGATTGCGAGGCAAAGACAGGATCGGCAAAGCCGCCCTCGACGATTTGCGCGCCAGCCGCCATCAGTCCTCTCCCCTGACCATGGTGAAGAAATCGACCTTCGTCGCCGCGGTTTCGGCGCGGCGTTTTGCATCGCGCTCGGCCATCGTCGCCTTCAGCGGCGCGACGATCTCCGCCTCGATTTTCGATTCCATTTCAGGCTCTTGCGCCAATGCGTCGAGTATGGCGATGAGCTTGACCTTGCGCCGGTCGCGGCCGAGCGCGATGGCGTGACCGACCGCGCCGTTTTCCAGCCGCACCGTTGCGCGCGTCACCGTCGCCTCGCCGAAATTGAACGGCGCGCCGCCGCCGCCCATGCGGCCGCGCAACGCCACCAGCCCGGTCTCCGGGCCGCGCACCATCTCGCAGGCCGGGTCGATCCCGAGCCGCGCCCACAAGTCGAGAAGGTCCGCGCCACTGGCGCAGGCGAGCGCCGAAAGCCGCTCCTGCCGCGCATTGAAGGTTACACTGTCAGAGGTTTCCGTCATCGCCTGTCCGAAGGATAGATATTTGTCTATTGTTATAGACAACCAAACATATTATCGTCCTAACCGTCGCTGGTGACAAGAGTGTGACAAGTGGAGAAGAGGGCAGGATTTGACAGGGGCTTTGCTCGAGCGGAAATCCGGCGTGGCGCTGTGGCGCCAGATCGCCGACCTGATCCGCTCCGACATCGCGACCGGCGCCGCCGGGCAGGACGGCAGGCTGCCGCCGGAGATGGAACTCGCCAAGCGCTACGGCGTGAACCGGCATACCGTCCGCTCCGCCATCGCCGCGCTGGAGCAGGAAGGCGTGCTGCGCTCCGAACAGGGCCGCGGCACCTTCATCCGCCGCCGCAAGCGGCTGAGCTACCCGATCGCCAGACGCACGCGCTTTTCAGCCGGGCTCGGCAATCAGGCCGGATCGACCCGCACGCGTCTGCTCGACAGCGGCGAAGAACAGGCACCCGAAACGGTCGCCGAAGCGCTCCACATCGCGCCGGGCGATCCGGTGATCCGCCTCGACACCGTCAGCGAGGCCGATGGCGTGCCCGTCTCCCGCGCAACCTCCTGGTTCGACGCGAACCGCTTCGCCGGCATCGACAAGGCCTTCGGGGAACAGGCATCGATCACCAAGGCGCTCGCCTCATGCGGCGTGACGGATTATGTGCGCAAATCGACGGTGATCGAGGCGCGGCACGCCTCCGCCGAGGATATCGGGTTGCTGCGCCTGTCGGCCGGCGCGATCGTGCTGGTGACGCGTGCGGTCAACGCGGATGCCGACGGCAATCCGATCCAGTATGCCGAGAGCCGCTTTGCTGCGGACCGGGTGGAACTGAAGATCGAGACCGACTGAGGGGCCGGCTGAACACGGGACCGCTCAGAGCGCTGCGAGAGCCTTCCGATGCAGCTCCGCCGATTTCGCTCCGAAGCAACAGAAGGTGACCTGCTCGATCCCCGGACGGTCCTCCAGCGCCTCGGCGACCGTGGCGACCGCGATCCCTGCCGCCTCTTCCGCCGGATAGCCGTAAACGCCGGTGGAGATCGCCGGGAAAGCGATGGTCTTGCAATTACTTGCGGCGGCCAGTTGAATCGAGTTGCGATAGCAGGACGCCAGCAGCTCCGCCTCGCCCTGTCCGCCGCCGTGCCAGACCGGCCCGACCGTGTGGATCACGAAGCGCGCCGGCAGATCGTAGCCCTTTGTGATCTTCGCCTGTCCGGTCTCGCAGCCGCCGAGCGTCCGGCATTCCGCCAGCAGTTCCGGCCCCGCCGCGCGGTGGATGGCCCCGTCGACGCCTCCCCCGCCCAGCAGCGATGAATTCGCCGCATTGACGATGGCGTCGACGGCAAGCGTCGTGATGTCGGCTTCGATGACGGTCAGACGTTGTTTCAATCAGCAGGCTCCGTTCGGCAGATCACGAATGCGTCCGTCCTGCCATGCGGGTTCCGTTTCAAGACGGGCGCTCTCTTCAATCTAACAAGCCTAGCGAGCCGGCGGCTAGCCTGCGGATGCCATCGAATGCCCAACTGCCCCCGGCGTGCCAAGCAGACGCGGTGATGCAACGCCGCAACACCGCTTCGCGCAGTTGTCAGCATCGAGAAAGCCGCCTTTTTCCTGCCCCGATCGGCACATATCCGCCCTCGCCTGACCGAATGGCCGCCTGATGACCGGCCGCCGAGATTGGAGACAGACGATGAGATCGCAATCGAGTTCGCAGCATTTCGTGCCGGCGCTCGAATTGCGTCCGGCTGACTGTGTTCCAATCAGGTCAAGACACCATGGCACGCTCCATGATCAAGCGCCGGCAAGAGGTCGAGCGCGAACGCATTGAAGCCTTTGAAGCCACGCTCCGGACGGTCTCGCCCGAAGCGAGGCCGGCGCCCGATTTTGCCCAGGCCCTGAAGGAAGCCAAGCGCGGTTTCGTCAACGACATCATCCGCGATTCCGCCTCCTGGCGTCCGAAGATGAAGTCCCGCGACCCGGCGCGGCTGCGGCTTGCCGCGGCACGACATCTCTTCGCCCGCTATCCCGTTCCGGCGCCGCTGGAGAAGATCTGGCTCGACACCGACGGGCTGGACGACGACGAGATCCAGCTGCGTAAGCGCTGGTACATCTTCGTGGCCGGCGGCTGGTCGCTCTACAAGGAGGAGGCAAGGCGGTGGCTCACCCGCAAGGAAGTCCACTGCTTCCTCAATCCTCCGGGCGATCTCGGATTCGAGGAGGCGATCTGGCAGGCCGTCGCGCGCTCCTACACCGAGGATGTCGGCGTCGCCCTGCGCATTGCCCGCTCGAAGATCGCACGCACCCCGCGCCAGCAGTTCGCCTTCTGGCGCGAGGCCGCGCGGTTCTTCGCCGTCAATCCGGTGGGGCTGGAGGAAATCAATGATTTCTGCGATTTCCTCGCCGACCGGCGTCGCCGCGACGCGGGTTACAGCCTGACGGGCCGGACGCTCGCTTCCCTGCGACGGCAGATGGGGGAATGGCATCGCGACGCCACTACGATCGCCCGCATCGAGGCGGTACGGCGGCGCGCCCTCCTCGATGCGCGACGTCGCGGCGAACAGGTCCACGCGTCGCAGGGCGGACGCTGGAAGGGCTCGCCGCTGGCCAACTGGTCCTGGCATCCATCGGAGAAGACTTCGCGTGGGAAGCGGGAGGAATTCGCCGTGGTTCAATTGCTGAAGGCCGAAGACCTCGTCATGGAAAGCCGCGCCATGCAGCATTGCGTTTGGACCTACGCGTCCAAATGCATTTCCGGCCGGGCTTCGATCTGGTCGCTGCGCCGGCACGCCGATGGAGCGACGAAGCGGCTGCTGACGATCGAACTCGACGTGCAAAACCGGACCGTGCAGGTGCGCGGCTTCGCCAACCGCCTCGCACATGCCAACGAGCGGAAGATCCTCGAACGCTGGGCCAAGGCGCGCGGCGTCAGGCTGTTCTGAAACGATCCCGCGCGCCATACTCCGGCGCGCGGGCCATTTCACTTGAATTCCGGATTGGGATGATTGAAGCGCGCACCATCGTTCCATGCGCGACCGAATTGCGGTCCGCGGGAAAGACTATGGATTCCCGTGACAATCGCGCCTCAAGCAAACCGTGCAACGCAATCGTCAATTGGAAATCACAAGCTTGATCTGCCGCTTAAGGGGTGGGTTGCCAAAAACCGTCACCTCCAGAAATACGGTCCAGACATTGTTGGGCGGCTGGGCGAGACGAAGTTCATTGCTCAGAACACCCCAATCTCCACGCACAATCCAATGCTTCGGAAACTGGCTGAAACTGTGCGCGCCGGGCTGCCGGATGGTCAGGTTGTTGGAAGCGTGTTGGAAATTGTCCATCACCTGGGCCTTTATGGAAAGGGTCGGGAAACGCTGCTGATCCTCCACCGCAATCGCGAAACTTGGCGTCGTCTTGAACCTGTCCATGTTGATTTGCGATGCGATCTGCATGTCCCCATCCGCGCAAACGGTGCGGTTCATGGGGCAGGTGAACAGGACTACATCAAAGGAGGGCGTCGGCGGGCGGGTGCGCGCGTCCTCCTTGCACTTGACGAGATTGACCACCAGTACGGATGCCGCGACGGCCAACGCGACGGCGGCGGCGATGGCAACCGAAAGTGCAATCATGCCCGGAATTGCCACCCAGGGCACCGCAGCTCCGAAGGCGACTGCGACAGACGCAACACCCGCTGTGCCAATCGCGACATCCAGCGCGATGATCGCTTTTCGGGCTTTTGTCAGCTCGGATGTGCACGACACGCGCGTTCGGGGAAAATTCGTGCTCATGCACGAGACGTAACGGTTCAGATTTTGCACCGCGAACAGGGATGCCCCAGCCGCCCCCGCCAAGGCTACCGTGGCTCCGGCAATCAGTCCCGGCGAAGCACCGGCACCGAAGAAGGATGCATTCGCGGCAATCGCAAACCCAACGAGAACGATAGCCGCAACGAGGGCGGTATGAACAACCGCCAGGTGAAAACCGATGACTTGCGGGTTGCACATGGATCAGCAGCCTCCTCACTATTCAGCGAGGATAGTACAACGGCCGGAGATTTTCATCTTGAGATGGAGGTAACGTCAGTTCGAAATGAGATTATTCTATCGAACCGCCTCTCATACTTCATCTTTGTGCACGTAATATACCGGCACTTGCATTCATTCTGGCCCAGTTGCGCGCAGAGCCGATGGATAAAGACGCCGCGGATGGATGTCTCCTCACCAAGGCAAACCAGCGTGCCGAACTGTCGCCCCGTGCTGCCTACGCCGTTTCCTGAAACAGCTCGCGGCCGATCAGCATACGGCGGATCTCGGACGTGCCCGCACCGATCTCGTAGAGCTTGGCGTCGCGCAGCAGGCGGCCGGTGGGATAGTCGTTGATATAGCCATTGCCGCCGAGGCACTGGATCGCGTCGAGCGCCACTTGCGTCGCTTTCTCGGCGGCGTAGAGGATGCAGCCGGCGGCGTCCTTGCGGCTGGTCTCGCCGCGATCGCAGGCCTGCGCCACTGCGTAGACATAGGCGCGGCAGGCATTCGTCGTGGTGTACATGTCGGCAAGCTTGCCCTGCATCAGCTGGAAGGTGCCGATCGGCTGGCCGAACTGCTCGCGTTCATGCACGTAGGGGACGACGACGTCGAGCGCCGCCGCCATGATGCCGACCGGCCCTGCGGCGAGCACCACCCGCTCGTAGTCGAGCCCGGACATCAGCACATTGACGCCCCTGCCCTCCTCGCCGAGCACGTTCTCGAAGGGCACCTCGCAATCCTCGAACACGAGCTCGCAGGTGTTGGAGCCGCGCATGCCGAGCTTGTCGAGCTTCTGCGCCGTCGCAAAGCCGCTCATGCCCTTCTCGATCAGGAAGGCGGTGATGCCGCGCGGCCCGGCGTCGGGATCGGTCTTGGCGTAGACGATCAGCGTCGAGGCGTCCGGCCCGTTGGTGATCCACATCTTGTTGCCGTTGAGAACATAGCGGTCGTTGCGCTTCTCGGCCCTGAGCTTCATCGACACGACGTCGGAGCCCGCGCCGGGCTCGCTCATGGCGAGCGAGCCGACATGCTCGCCGGAAATCAGCTTGGGCAGATATTTCGCCTTCTGATCGGGCGTGCCCCAGCGGCGAAGCTGGTTGACGCATAGATTGGAGTGCGCGCCGTAGGAAAGCCCGACCGAGGCCGAGGCGCGGCTGATCTCCTCCACCGCGACGCAATGGGCGAGATAGCCCATGGCGGAACCGCCATCCTCCTCGGGCACGGTGATAGCGTGCAGGCCGAGCGCGCCCATTTTCTCCCAAAGATCCATGGGAAATTCGTTGCTTGCGTCGATCTCGGCGGCGCGCGGCGCAATTTCCTCGGCCGCAAAGCGTCGCACCGTCTCGCGCAACGCATCGATCTCCTCGCCCAATCCAAACCGCATCGTATGATCGAACATTGCCGTTCCTCCCTGCCGCGCCATTTGCATGCCGATAGCGGCCAAAGGCAAGTCTTGCCAGTGTCATATTTTGAGCGGCCTAATGCCGCTCTGGAAGGAGAATCCCATGCACAAGACCTTCGCCGCCACAACGGCGCTGACCCTCATCCTCGCCACAACCGCCGCTATCCGGGCCCAGGAGGCCTCCGATGCGGTCGCGCCCGAAGCAGGCGCGAGCGGGTTCATCTCCGTCACCTCGGAGGCGATTCGCGATGCGCAGGACGCCAAGGCCGCCGGCAAGCCGGTCGAGGCGAAGAAGTGGATGGTCGCCGCCGCCAATCCGCTGGCCGTCGAAGCCGGCGCGAAGGTGCTCGCCAATGGCGGCTCGGCCGCCGACGCCATGGTCGCCGTGCAGTCAGTGCTGGGCCTCGTCGAGCCGCAATCCTCCGGCATGGGCGGCGGCGCATTCCTGGTCTGGTACGACGCCAAGACCGGCGAGGTCACGACGCTCGACGGCCGCGAGACCGCGCCGATGGAGGCGACGCCGACCCTGTTCCAGGACGAAAACGGCGAGCCGCTGAAATTCTTCGACGCGGTCGTCGGCGGCCGCTCGGTCGGCACGCCGGGCACGCCGATGCTGATGGAGGAAGCCTGGAAACGCTGGGGCCGCGCCGAATGGTCCGATCTCTTCGACGATGCCATCGCGCTCGCCGACCGCGGCTTCGAGGTCTCCCCGCGCCTGGCCGGCCTGATCGCCTCGGACACGGACCGGTTATCGCGCTTCGCCACGACGGCGAACTACTTCATGCCCGGCGGCCAGCCGCTGCAGGCCGGCACGCGCATCCAGAACCCGGCCTATGCCGACACGCTGCGCACCTTTTCCGAAGGCGGTGCGGAGGCTTTCTATTCCGGCGCGATCGCCAAGGATATCATCGACACCGTCCGCAACGCCGAGGGCAATCCGGGCGTCCTTTCCATGAAGGATTTCGCCGCCTACACGGTGAAGCAGCGCGACGCGATCTGCGCGCCATACCGGCAATATGATGTCTGCGGCATGGGGCCGCCCTCCTCCGGCGCACTGACCGTCGGGCAGATCCTCGGCATCCTCGGCAATTTCGAGATCGGCGACCCGAAGGACCCGGACACATGGCGGCTGATCGGCGACGCCTCGCGCCTCGCCTTCGCCGACCGCGGCCGCTACATGGCCGACAGCGATTTCGTGCCGATGCCGGTGAAGGGCCTGATTGACCCGGCCTATCTGGAAGAACGCGCCGGCCTGATCGAGGGCGACCGGATGAATGGCGGCAAGGCGCTGGAAACCGTCGAGCCCGGCATGCCGGCCTTCGACCACGCCATGCTTCTCGGCGACGACCAGTCGATCGAATTCCCCTCGACCAGCCACATCTCCATCGTCGACGCGGACGGCAATGTGCTCTCCATGACGACGACGATCGAGAACGGCTTCGGCTCGCGGCTGATGACCAACGGCTTCCTGCTCAACAACGAGCTGACGGATTTCTCCTTCGCCACGCAGGATGACGGCAAGCCCATCGCCAACCGTGTCGAGCCGGGCAAGCGACCGCGCTCGTCCATGTCGCCGACCATCGTCATGCAGGACGGAATGCCGGTCCTATCAATAGGCTCTCCCGGCGGGTCGCGCATCATCGGCTATGTCGCGCAGGCGATCCTCGCCCATCTGAGCTGGGGCATGGACGTGCAGCAGGCCGTCTCCATGCCGCACGCGCTCAACCGCTTCGGCACCTTCGACCTGGAGGAAGGCACGGACATCACCACCCTGCAGCCGGCGCTGGAGGCGCTCGGCTACGAAGTCTCGGTTCGCGAGCTCAATTCCGGCCTGCAGGCGATCTCGATCGGCCCCGACGGGCTGAAGGGCGGCGCGGACCCGCGCCGCGAGGGGATCGCGCTCGGAGAGTAGGGTCTCAGAACTCTTCCCAGTCGTCGTCGGCGTTCGAGGCCAGCGCCGCGCTGCCCTTGAAGCTGAAGGCGTTTGAGACGGATTTCACCAGCTTGCGCGCCGGCGATTCGGCCGGCGCCGGCGCCTTGTTCGAGGGCTCCACGGAGACGGGCCCGGCTTTCGGCGCGGCGACCGGACGGGACGGGTTCGCCTCGCCCGACAGGCGGAACCCGCCGATCATGTTCGACAGATCGGACACGTCGCCGGCCAGGCTGTGCGCCACGGCCGTGGTCTCCTCGACCATCGCCGCATTTTTCTGCGTCACCTGATCGATCTGCCCGACCGCGGTGTTGATCCCCTCGACGCCGCTGAGCTGTTCCGTCGTCGCCCGGGCGATGCCGCCGATACGCTCATTGATGTCCGTGACGTTCTGCGTGATCTCGCCCAGCGCGGTGGCGACGGCGCCGACAAGCTCCACGCCGTTCCTGACCTCGCCGCCCGACCTTGTGATCAGCTCCTTGATCTCCTTGGCGGCCTGCGCGGAACGCTGCGCCAGTTCGCGGACCTCCGTGGCGACGACGGCAAAGCCCTTGCCCGCCTCCCCTGCCCGCGCGGCCTCGACGCCGGCATTCAGCGCGAGAAGGTTGGTCTGGAAGGCGATCTCGTCGATCACCGAGATGATGTTCGCGATCTCGCCGCTGGCCGCTTCGATGCCCTGCATCGCCTTGGCCGCCTTCGCGACGACTTCCGCGGAGCGGTCTGAATGATCCTTCGTCGAATTGGCGATTTCGGCCGCGCCGTTGGCACTGCCGGCCGTTTCCTTGATCGTGGCGGTGATCTCCTCAAGCGTCGAGGACGTCTCCTCCAGCGCCGCCGCCTGCTGCTCGGTGCGCCGCGACAACTCGTCGGCGGCCGCGCGGACCTCGGCGGAATTGTTATCGATGGATGCCGATTTCTCCCGGATCATCAGCAGCGTGTCGTTGAGGTTAGAGACCGACGCGTTGAAATTGACCCGCAGGCTGTCGAGGCTTTCCATGAAGGGCTCGTCGAGCGAGACAGCGAGATCGCCATCCGCCAGCCGCGAAAGGCCGCCGGCCAGCGCGTCGACGGCTTCCTTCATCCGGCGCTGCTCTTCGGCGTCCTGCGCCGCGCGTTCGGCGCGTTCCTTTTCGGACATGGAGCGATTGGCCTCCGCCTCACCCTCCAGCCGTTCCTTCTCGACGGCCGCGTCCCGGAACACCGCGACCGAACGCACCATGTCGCCGATCTCGTCATGCCGGTCCTGACCGCCCAGCGCGATGCCCGTGTCGCCCTCGGCGAGCCGCTTCATTTCGCCGACCAGCGCGCCGATCGGACGGCTGAGCGTACGCGAGAACCATGTGCTGAGCGCCATCGATGCGGCGAGCAGCATCAGGGCGACCACCAGGACGGTGTTGCGCATGGAAGTGACACCCTGCAGGATTTCGGCACGATCGATGATCGCCGCGACCGACCAGCCCGCATCCATGAAATCGACCGTGGCGATCGACAGATCGGCGGTCATGTCGCGATAGGCATCGGTCGTTGCAGCCCTGACGCCGTCATGGCCGAACGACGCGAGGCCGGGGATATCGAGTTTTTGCGTCAGAACTTCATTTTCTTCGGTGCGCACGGCGTCCGAGATGAAAACGCCGTCCCGGTTGAGCAGAACTGTCTCGCCGGTCTCGCCGAGACCTGTCACATTGGCCATGACGTCGTGGATCTGATCGACGGGCATCTGAAAGGCGATCACACCGATCTTGTTGCCATTGTCGACGACCGGCGCCGCGAGGAAGCTCGCCGGCGCGCCATGCGACGGGGCGTAGGCTTCGAAATCGGCAAAGGAGAAACTGCCTTCGGCCTCAAGCGCCTGCGCGTAGACCGCGCCGAGCCCGGTATCCTTCCACTCACCGGTCAGCAGGTTGGTCGCATAGTCCGCCTCCTTGAAGACCGTGTAGACGAGATTGCCCTTCAGATCGAAAAGGAAGATGTCGTAGTAGCCGAACTCGCGCAGATGCTCGCGGAAGGCCGGATGATAGATGTTATGGACCGCGTCATAGGCGTCGCCATTGCCGGCCGTGTCGAGCAGATCCTTCTTGCCGACCTCGTTCGGATTGTCGGTGATGTAGCGGCGCTGCATCTCCTCCTGGGCGTTGTCGCCCGAGACGTTCCAGGCGGCCATGAAGGAGTTCAGCGCCGAGATCGTGTTTTTCGAAGAGGCTTGCGTGCGGAGATCCTGCAGCACGCTCTGAAGATAGATCTCGAGTTCGTTTCGCCGCCCGTCGGCGACAGCCTCGAGTTTCTCCTGAGCCTCCTGGCGGACCGTGCCGGAAGCGATCATCAGGCTGGCCGTGCTGGCGACGCCGATGGAGACGATTGTGAGCACGGCGGCGGCAAGCGGCAATTTGCGCGAAATCAGCATGAATGCGGGACTCCGGTTCGAAGATCACGAGGACATGCCGAACCGGCGGATCATGCGAGCGTCATGCTCAGGCAGGCGCTAGGCGCGTTGCCGAGCAAACTACCGTCCCGGATTTAAAGCGCAGTTAACCTTGGGTAAGCGGATACTTGCCGTTACGCCTAAGCGCCGAGGGTGCGTTCCAGGCAGGCGAGCCAGTTGTCGCGGGCGAGCTTCGCCAACAGCGCGTCGTCATAGCCATGGCCGCGCAGCGCCTCGAACAGGCCCTGAACACCGGTCACGTCGCCGATGACCTTCGGCACGATGCAACCGTCGAAATCCGAGCCGAGGCCGACATGATCCTCGCCCAGATGCTCGATCAGGTAATCGGCATGGCGCAACAATTCGTCCCACCCCATCTCGGCGGAGAACTTGCCGTCCTCGCGCAGATAGAAGGTGGCGAAGTTGAGCCCGACCAGCCCGCCGGTCTCGCGGATGACCGCCAACTGCCGGTCGGTCAGGTTGCGCGGCGAGGCGCAGAGCGCATGCACGTTGGAGTGGGTCGCGACCAAAGGCGCGTCCGTGAGCGCTGCGACATCGTTAAAGCCGGCCTCGTTCATATGCGACAGGTCGATGAGGATGCGAAGCTCGTTGCAGAGCCGTACGAGATCCCTGCCCGCCTCGGTCAGGCCCGGGCCGATATCGGGGCTGGCCGGGAACCGCATCGGCACGCCATGGCCGAAGATGGTCGGCCGGCTCCACACCGGGCCGAGCGAGCGCAGCCCCATCTCGTGGAAGAGATAGAGCGCATCGAGGTCGGGGCCGATCGCCTCGGCGCCCTCCATATGCATGACGCCCACGATGATATCCTTTTCCATCGCGGCGCGGATTTCGTCCGCCGTGCGGCAGACCGCGAAATCCTCCGGCGCCTCGCGCGCCATCCAGTGGAGATATCCGGCCTGGGCGAGCGCCACGGGCTGGGCCGCCTCATGCGTCATCAAGGGGGGCAGCGGAATGCCGGTCGAGGCATTGGCCATCTGGGAGCCGAGATCGCGGCGCGGGCCTTTCTGCTCGGGCGGCACGAAGATCGCGAACAGCCCGCCGGCAAAGCCGGAGTCCCGCATGCGCGCCAGATCGAGATGGCCGGTATCGCGCGGGCCGCGCCAGAACGGGCCGCGCGGCTCGTCGGCCATCATCAGCCGCAGCAGGAAATCGTTATGACCGTCGAAGAAGGGGATTTTGTTGTCAGACACGGGGCGACACTAGCGAAGCGCGCCGCGCCTGTCAGCAGGTCTTATTTCCAGCCGCCGCCGCGGGTGGTGAAGAATTCATGCGCGCCGATGGAGGCGACCTTCTGCATGTTGTCGGCCCATTTCGGGCGGACGTAATTGGCGAAGTAATGGGTCGAGGAGCCGAGCTCGGCGATGTAGGTCTCGCCGGAGGTGACCGCCTTCGCGATCTTCTGCGCCTTGGCGTAGGAGCTCGGCCGGCGGATGCGGTCCTTGATGCCGTCGCAGGCGAAGGAGAACTGGCAGCGCTTGTACTGCTTGGCGTTCTGGTAGACGACGCCGCAGATCGTGTCCGGATAGGCCGGGTTGCGCACGCGGTTGAGGATCACCTGCGCGACGGCCGCCTGGCCCTTGGCGCTCTCGCCGCGCGCCTCGAAATAGATCGCGGTGGCGAGACACTGCTGCTGGCGCTCGCTATAGACATGGGCGGGCAGCGGCCGGAGCATCCAGGCGTGATCGCCCTTGCGCAGCGTCGGCGCGGACAGATAGGTCGCCTGCGACCAGACCACCTTGCCGGCGTCATAGGGCGCATAGGCGACGGCGAGCGCATCGAGCCGGCCGTCGGTGGCGCGGGCCGGATCGACCATCAGCCGCGGCGCGCCGGCGAAGCGGTCTTCGGAGGCCGAGGCAAAGCCGCGCAGCACGGCGCGATCGGGATCCTCCGGCGCAAAGTCCGCGGCCTGCGGCGCGTTCCAGCGGTCGCTCCAGATCGCCGCGGCCTCATAGGGCGCGGGCGTCTCGCCTTCCGGGAACAGTTCGACCGGACCGCCGCGCTCCTCGTCGAGCCGCTGGCGCAGCTTCGCGATGCCGGCGGACAGGGCGGCCTTCTGGACGGGCGACGGTGCGTGGAATTCGCCGGAGAGACGCGTGGCAAGCGTTTCGGATGCGGGGGCGGGCCAGTCGCGGGCGGAGTATTCGGGAAGGGCCGCCTGGGTCGGCAATGCGAGATTGGCGAAGACCGCGATCAGCGGCAGCACCGCGATGCGAAATCCCCGTCCGATCCTGGTCTGGCTGTCTTCCCCGCGAGAAAGCCGCACGTCCCCTCCATAGGCGTCGAGTTAACGAACACTAACAAACTCTTACCGACAATCGACCTGTCGGTAAAGATTGAGGCGAAAAAGGGGCAATTAAGGCGCGTTTCGCCGCAGGGGCATCGCGGCCCCCGGTTTACGGGATGACGAATTGCAACAGAATGTAATGTTGCCGCCGCAAAACTTTTTTTTCTCCGCCGCGAAACTTTTGCGACGCCGGTCTCGTCATGTCGGGTGTTGCAAGTCCAAAACGGAGAAAAAACCCATGAAGACCTTCATCATCGCCACCGCCGCGACCCTCGCCCTGTCGACCTCGGCTTTCGCCATGGACCACGCCCTCAAGGTCGAGGGCATGGACCAGGACGTTTCCGGCGGCACGGTGACAGCCTCCAGGATCATGGCCGAAAAGAACGGCTGGCTCGTCGTGCACCGCACCGGCGACGACATGAAGCCCGGCCCGGTGGTCGGCCACGCGCCGCTGAAGGCCGGCGAGAACAATGACGTCACCGCGATCCTGACCGAAGAAGTCGCGTCCGGCGACAAGCTGATGCTGATGCTTCATGGCGAGGACGGCGGCATGGAGACCGGCATTTTCGAATACACGCTCGGCGCCAAGGAAGACGGCCCGGTCAAGGTCGACGGCAAGCTGGTGATGACGGTCGTCACCGCGCAGTAACGCCGCCGCGCATGAGACAAGGCGCCGTGCCGAAGCGGCCGCCCGCGCGAATGCGGGCGGTCGATCTTTTTCCCATCTTTAAGCATCGACTCTCTTGGTCGTAAGCGGCAAGCCGCTGTCCGGCGCTCGCTATTCATCAACAGCCCCGGGGTCACGACGTGTCCGGCGGCGCGATCGCGTCGAGCGCCAGCCAGTTCAGATCGGCCAGCACCTCGTCGACTTCGTGGCGCTGTCGCGCCCGGTGCCCCGGCGGGCGGCCGATGCGCAAGGGCGAGCGGGGTTTGTTCGTCGCGGGCATGTTTTTCGCGCCCTTAAGCCGCTTTTCTTTTTCGTAAGCGGCAAGCCGCTGTCCGGTGTCGCTCGCTGGCGCGAGGAGCTTGTCCCGCCGCGCCTGCCATCTGGCGAGGCGGCGGGCCTGGCCGTCGAGATCGTCGAGCGCGCGTTTCAGCGAAAGAAGCCGGCGGCAAAGCGGGCCGGCGGCAAGCGCGTCGTCCGGCAGGCAATACCAGCCGTCGGGAACGGGCCGCGGCTCGGCGCCGCCGATGAAGGAAATGCGCGGAAAGCTCTTCGGCCGTTTCCGGCGCGGCCCGAACGAGAACCGCTTCAGCGGATCGGTGAGCGCGAAAGCCGGCACCGGCACCTCGCCCGCCTGCCCCGCGCCCTTGCCCGCCGGCCGGCGCGACGGGTCGGGAAAAAGCCCGGTCATGAAGACACCCACGGGAAAGCCGATCGTCGCCAGGTCGCGCGCCGCGATCACCACCAGCCGCCGCGTAGCCGATTCCGCCGCGTGGAGGATACGCCGGATGGAATTGACCCGGTAACGCGGCAGCGTCGCCGGGTTCTCCCCCTCCCCGATCCCCGCCAGCGCCATCAGCGCCGCGACAATGCGCAGCAGGATGGTGCGATTGCGGGATATGACCAGCGCCCAGTCCATTGTCCTCTCCGTTTGCGCTCAATGCGCGGACGGGAGGAAGGGTATGGGAGGTTGGCGGGCGGTGGATAAATCCAGCAGGAGCTTTTTACGCCGCGCGGCCAAGTCGTTGCATTCGAACGGGAAACTCCTCGCACAGCAAAGCGGCTTACTCCTCCGTAAGCCAGCGCGTTATCTGCGGATAAGGAAGGAAATTTATCGTCTTAGGATAGGGGTTGGAGCAGATCGTCGAACCACTGCTCCATTCCTTTCGATCGTCGTAGTCCGGACCGTATCGGCACCTTGATGGCCAACTTGGAACCTGACTGAATGAACGTCCCTATCTTTCCCGCCGAAGCATTCGTGAAACGCCCGGAGGATGCCGACATGATGAAGAGCTTGGGGCGCTGGATCCGGGTTGTTTCTCGGCGACGGCACCGTGTCTGGAAATAAGTAGATGCAGGGCGGCGGCACGCGGTATGGGCCGACATCTGTCTCATGTGACCCGCCCTTATCTATTTTCGGACATGGACGACCGAGAGTCCCGCAAATCCAGTCCCAAACTATAAGTCCGTCGACAACCTGAGAGCGGGAGATGATCTCCGCCGAAAGCCGCGTATGGATGCCGCTCCAGACATTGTGCCTCGGATCGGCGCCCGGGTTTGAGCAGACCGACCAGATAACAAACTCCTGCACATGGGGCGGCCGTTCAAAAATGTTCGTGTTATTCCCGTCAAGACAGCCTTTCAGTTCGATGGCCGCTTTCCTGCCGTCAAGGAGCTCGACAAGATAATCGTGCCTATTCGCCTCGCCCGCAGACTCCCAGCTTTTGATCGCCTTCTTGTGTTCCATGTGGTTGAGGATTACGGAGACGAATTCGCGCTTCTCCCTCATCGAAGCGGAAAATTGCCCGCGCACGCGTTCAATCGATCCACGGAACAAACCGCTCTGATAGAACTCCTTCTCGTCAAGGCCGTGGGCGCCAAGCTTGTGAGCTTCCGTCTTAAGAACTTCCGAGAATTCCAAGATGCGTTTCCGGAGTTCTGCGTCCTTCTCGCACGGAACCGATTCGTCGCTCATGCAGCCGCCTGTTGATCTTCATCAGCCTTCGCCAACAGCGGTTCGAAAAGATGTTCCGCCAGATACCGGACGACGGGGACGACGACACCATCGCCGGTGAGATGGTAGGCTTCATTGCGGCCGCTAGGAAGGCGGTAGTCGTCAGGAAGGCCCATGAGGCGCGCCGTCTCTCGCGTAGAGATCAGTCGGGACCGAATGGAGCCACCATCGACCACTACAATCGTTTGCCTACTTGACCCTCCAGCGGGTGTTCGAAGGCAGCCCGCTACATCATCGAAGCGCACCTCCGCCCGTACGGCCTTCCCGTGCGGCCCCATACGCGTTCTCTTGTAGACGGTTCCGACTACACGGCGACCCGCCTGTCTCGCCCGGTCCACCTTGGCTAGATTGATAGGGGTCATCATGGCGAGAAGCGCGGCCGTCTGATCGGGCGTGTGCCAATCAACGCAAGCCGGATTGTCCTCGATTAGGTCACCAAAGATAACGTTCCGCTTCGCCGGAATCGGTAAATTCCACCACAGCCAGTCCTGCCGGACGCTTTCGGGAAGGAGTCCATGCGCAGTTTGGAGGTTGCGCGGATGAAAGATCCCGGTCGGGGTCGACGCACTCAGTCGTGATGGGATTTCCACGTCATTTCTAACCCCGACAACGAACAGCCGAGGGCGCGACTGCGGCACAAAAAGCGCTGCATCGATCACCATCGCGCCAAACCGGTATCCTGCTCTGCGGTATGTCTCGCAGATCGCGGTGAAGTCCTTTCCGGCGTGTGACGTCAATGTCCCAACCACGTTCTCAAGGGCAATAATCCGCGGAGCTCGCGCTTCCTTTGCAAGACCGTGCATAACGTCCCAGAACGGATAAAAAGTGCCGCTGCGCTCGCCGCGCAGCCCGGCACCCCCTCCGGCCAGACTAAGGTCTTGGCAAGGGAACGACGCCCATGCGAGCTCGGCTGCGCCGGGCAGGTCGTTCGCCGAGATTTTCCGAATGTCGCCGACGGTGAATTCCCCGCCGTCACCCCAATTATCCCGGTACGTTTCGCCCTTCTTATGGTCAAAATCATTCGCGAACGCGCATACCCAACCTTGGCCCAAGCCGGCTCGCGCCATCCCGCCTCCGGCAAAGAACTCGTAAAATTTGAGACTCATCCCTACCTCGCGATTCGTAATGGATGTTACCACATCTGCGAACATGAAGTGTTTACGTTATGTTCTCATTACCACATCTCCCCGGAAACGCCATGCCCGATGAAATAAATCCCGAAAAAAGTCGCCAAATGGCGCTCATTCGCTCCAAGGATACGAAGCCGGAACTGATTGTCCGGACGGTCGCTCATCGGCTGGGCTATCGGTTCCGGCTGCACCGGAAGGACCTTCCGGGAAAGCCCGATTTGGTCTTCCCCAGCCGAAGGGCGATCATCTTTGTCCATGGGTGTTTTTGGCACGGACACAACTGCAAGCGCGGTTCCCGCGTCCCGAAAACCCGCACCGAGTACTGGCGAGCAAAGATCGCTAGAAACACAGCTCGCGACCAAAGAGCGCTCGCCGCACTTGAGTCCGACGGTTGGCGTGTCTTAACGATCTGGGAATGCGAACTTACGAACCAATCTTCACTCGAAGAACGGCTTATCGCATTTCTTGATCCAGCGGGTGAAAGTCTGCGATGTCCACGCAACAGCGGGTTACGACCGATTTCGGGAAACTAAGCTAACACCTGAATTCCATGAAGGTGAGTGGTAAGCTGAAGAATATCGCGAAAGCCGCAATCATATCGTTTTCCGCCCCCTCACCCCGCCTTCCGCGCCTCCACCAGCATCGTCAGCTCCGGGATCATCGGGCGGACATCCTCCACCGCGAAGCCCGCGCGTTTCAGCGCGTCCGTCAGCCATGCGTCGTCCAGCGAGCGGGCGTGCGGGGTGAACGCCGTGTGCTGCAATTGCCAGAGCGCGGTCAGGCCCGGGCCGGTGCGGTCGGCGCGGACGATGAAATCGTGGACCAGCAGCCGGCCGCCGGGCTTCAGCGCGGTAAACGCCTGGGCGAACAGGTCTTCATGCATCTCGGCGGCGACGCCGGAGAGGAGATAGGACATCAACACAATGTCCTGTCCGCCCGGCCATGCCCTCTCGGTCGCGTCGGCGTCGACATAGGCGATGCGGTCCGAAAGGCCGGCCTTTGCGACATAGTCCCGGCCGATCGCCGCGACATTGGGGAAATCGACGATGGTCGAGGAAAGCCCGGGATTGTCGCGGCAGAAGGTGATCGAAAAGGCGCCGGTGCCGCCGCCGACATCGAGCATGGAGCGCGCGCCCGACAGGTCGAGCTTTTTCGACAATTGCCGCGCCGGACCGAGCGAGCCCTTGTGCTGGCTTTCCGAATAGAGCCGCGCCTCGGCCGGGTCGGAAAACCAGTCGGCATAGGAGCCGGTCGCCTCGTCGTCGAGCGTGTCGGCGAGCGCATCCTCGATCTGGTCCATCAGCGGATACATCTGCTGGGCGACCTGGCGGGTCAAATAATCGGAGAAATCATATTTCGCGCCCTCGACCAGGAAGGCGTCCGCCGCCGGCGAATTGGAGAACCGGCCGTCCTCGACTGCGACGAGGCCAAGGCCCGCCAATGCGGTCAGCAGCGTCAGCGCGCGCTCCTCGTGCAGGCCGGATTTTTCGGCGAGGTCTGCGGCCGTGAGCGGCCCCTCGGACAGGTGATTGAAGATGCCGAATTCCAGCGCCGCGAACAGCGCCTTCGACCCCATGAATCCAAATGCGATATCGGAAATTTCGTGCGCCTCTGTGGCAAGCGCCATAATTTTCTCCTCTGCCGATGATCTTGTCTCGGGGCCGTCTGGCCCCAAAGGGGTTTTAGCATGGAGAGCGCGGAGGTCACCCCGAGGGGCGGATTTGGGGACAGCGGTTCCGCCGCAGCCCCTCCACCTGGGCCAGCACCGCATTGGCGGCTTCCGGCACGTTGGAGCCGGGGCCGAAGATTTCGGCGACATCGGCGGCGCGCAGCCAACGAGTTCCTACGCGAAATTCCTCGGCTTCACGGAACGGGTCCTCGGGGCGACGACGGCGCTGCGCTTGTCTTGGCTGAAGGCCGAGGATGGCGCCTTGTGGCGGGCGCTTCGGCTAATCGCCGACATCTGCGTTCAGGCAGCGCTCAGATTGCCGAGCTCCGCTTTCCGTTTGGCGTCGTAATATTCCTGCTTGCGGGCATACATCAGCAGGTCGGCGCGGCGGATCACCGCCTCGATGCTTTCGCCCTCTTCGCTGACGCCGGCGCCAATGGCGATCGAGATCGGCGCGGAGGAATAGAACTGGTTGTTGATTTTCAGCAGCTTCTCGATGTTCTCCGTCATCGTTGCGACCGCCACCCAGTCGGCTCCCGGCATGAGGATGGCGAACTCGTCGCCGCCGATCCTGGCGGCGCAGTTGGGCGCGACGACGGCTTCGTTGAGCACTTCGCCCAGCCGGCGCAGCATGGAGTCCCCGGCCTCGTGTCCGAGGCTGTCATTGGTTTCCTTCAGCCCGTTCAGGTCGATGATGATGGCGGCGACCGGCCTCAGCGGCTTCCTCTCGAGCCGGTTCAGCTCTTCCGTATAGAAGGCGCGGTTGTGCAGCCGCGTCAGGACGTCGTGCTTGCCGAGATATTCAAGATAGGCTTCCGCCTTCTTGCGCGCGGTAATGTCCGTCAGCGACACCTGGACGAGAGACCAGTCGTCTTCATGGCCGGGGAACACGGCAAGCTGCAACAGGACATGGCGCTCGGTGCCGTCGAGCGCATAGTTCAACACTTCCCGGCTGTGGACCAGATTGCCGTTCCAGAGTTCGACAAGCTGCTCGCGGAAGTGCTTCTCCATGTCGTCGCGAAAGATCTCCTGCTGGTTCTGAAGCAGGCTGTGGCGATCAGGCGCACGGAACAGGTCGAGCGTCGCGTTGTTGACGGCCAGGACGCGGATCTCGCTCATGCACTGGCGCACGAATTCCGGATGAACGTCCGTAAACACGCGAAAATCGGTGATCCCTCTTTCCCGGACGCCGTCCAGGAGCGTCTTTATCGCGCTGAAATCCTCGACCCAGAGCGACACCGGGGAATGCTCGAAGATCCCCTCCGCGTAACTGCGCTGCTCTTCCTCGCGCCGGCGCGCCGTCTCGCGATCGGTCACGTCCTCCGTCGTCAGCAGCAGCCGGTCCATTTTCTCTTCGTGTCCGGGCAGGATAGAGCCGCGCAACTGGATGTCGAGACGACGGCCGGTCAGTGTGTAATTGACGGCATTGCTTGAGAATTCTCGCTTGCCGTCGAAGAGCTGCGCCAGTTCCTCGATATGGGTGACGAGCATTTCATCACGGAAAACGCGGTCGAGATTGGCGACCAGATCGTCCTGGCTGTCCGCCTCGAACAGCTCCAGCGTTTTGCGGTTGACCCGCAGCACGCGGATCGCGCCGGAACATTGGGCAACCCGTGAAACGTCCTCTTTCAGCCAGGCGCGGATATCCTCGACGCCCTCGGAACGCCAGCGATCGAACACCTGTTTTACGCCGCTGAAATCCTCGATCCACATCGCCACGGGCGCAAGCTCGAAAGCCTGTGCTTCATCAAAAGCAGTGTTCACGTTCTATGTCCGCATTTCGTCATGCGATCGAACTTGCACGGAAAAAGTATCCAAGCGTTTAAGCCGGACGTGCCGCGTGAACGCCGTGTGCAAAAGTGCCGGAGCGCGGCCAGGCCCGCGCCGGTGCGGGCATCGCACCCCCTCTCTTGCAAAAGCTAAGGGCTTAGCTTCGCTAAACCCAAGCTTTTGCTTTCTCCCCCACCAAGGGGGAGAGGGTGCCCCTCACCTATTCCTCCGCAGCCCCTCCACCTGCGCCAGCACGGCGTTGGCGGCTTCCAGCACGTTCGATCCCGGGCCGAAGATTTCGGCGACGCCGGCGGCGCGGAGTTCGGCGTAGTCCTGTTCGGGGATGACGCCGCCGCAGACGACCTTGACGTCGCCGGCGCCGATGGCCTTCAGCCGGTCGATCAGTTCCGGCACCAGCGTCAGATGGCCGGCGGCGAGCGAGGAGACGCCGACGACGTCGACGCCCATGGACTTGGCCTTCTCGGCGACCTCCTCCGGCGTCTCGAACATGTCGGAGAGATCGACGGTGAAGCCCATGTCGGCGAAGGCCGTGGCGATGACCTTGGCGCCGCGGTCATGGCCGTCCTGGCCCATCTTGGCGACGAGGATATGCGGCTTGCGGCCCATGGTCTTCGCGACGTCTGAGATGCGCGTCTGGATCGCCTTGTATTCCGGGTCGTCGGCATAGGCCTCGCCATAGACGCCGGAAATGACGCGGGTGGTGGCGTGGAAGCGGGCGAAGGCGCGTTCCATCGCATCCGAGATCTCGCCGAGCGTGGCGCGCGCGCGCGCGGCCTCGACGGCGGCTTCCAGCAGGTTGCCCTTGCCCGACGACGCGGCGGTTTCGAGAGCGGCGAGCGCAGCCTCGACGGCGGACTTGCTGCGCATCTCGCGCACCTTCTTCAGCTTGGCGATCTGCGAGGCGCGGACCTTGGTGATGTCGATCGACAATATGTCCACCTTGTCCGGATCGGCGGGGCGGAAGCGGTTGACGCCGACGATGACCTCCTCGCCCTTGTCGATGCGCGCCTGTTTGCGCGCCGCCGCCTCCTCGATGCGCATCTTCGGAAGCCCTTCCTCGACGGCCTTCGTCATGCCGCCATGCGCCTCCACCTCCTGGATCAGTTCCCAGGCCTTGTCGGCGAGATCCTTCGTCAGCGCCTCGACATAATAGGAGCCGCCGAGCGGGTCGACGACATTGGCGACGCCGGTCTCGTGTTCGAGGATCAGCTGGGTGTTGCGGGCGATGCGGGCCGAGAAATCCGTCGGCAGCGCCATCGCCTCGTCGAAGGAATTGGTGTGCAGCGACTGGGTGCCGCCCAAAATGGCCGACATCGCCTCGAAGGCGGTGCGCACGACATTGTTGTAGGGATCCTGCTCGGTGAGCGAGACGCCCGAGGTCTGGCAGTGGGTGCGCAGCATCTTCGAACGGTCGGACTTGGCGCCGAAATCCGTCATGATGCGCGACCAGAGTTGACGCGCGGCGCGCAGCTTCGCGGCCTCCATGAAGAAATTCATGCCGATGCCGAAGAAGAAGGACAGCCGGCCCGCGAAGGCGTCGACATCGAGGCCGCGCGATTTGGCGGCGCGGACATATTCCATACCGTCGGCCAGCGTGTAGGCGAGTTCCTGCGCCAGCGTCGAGCCGGCCTCCTGCATGTGGTAGCCGGAGATGGAAATGGAGTTGAATTTCGGCATTTCCTTCGCCGTGTACTCGATGATGTCCGCGACGATGCGCATCGAGGGTTCCGGCGGGTAGATATAGGTGTTGCGGACCATGAACTCCTTGAGGATGTCGTTCTGCACCGTGCCGGTGAGTTGGGCGCGCGAGACACCCTGTTCTTCACCAGCCACGATGAACATGGCGAGCACCGGGATGATGGCGCCGTTCATGGTCATCGAGACGGACATCTCGGCGAGCGGGATGCCGTCGAACAGGATCTTCATGTCCTCGACCGAGTCGATCGCCACGCCCGCCTTGCCGACATCGCCGGAGACGCGCGGGTGGTCGCTGTCGTAGCCGCGGTGGGTAGCGAGGTCGAAGGCGACCGAGAGGCCTTTCTGGCCGGCGGCGAGGTTGCGCCGGTAGAAGGCGTTGCTCTCCTCCGCCGTCGAGAAGCCCGCATATTGGCGGATCGTCCATGGCCGGCCCGCATACATGGTCGCCCGCACGCCGCGCGTGAACGGCGCGAAGCCGGGAAGCTCGTCGGCCGCGCCCTCCGGCAGGTCTTCAGCCGTGTAGAGCGGGGCGACGGTGATGCCCTCTGCGGTGTGCCAGTCGAGCGTTGAGGGATCGCGGCCCTTGAGTTCCTTGGAGGCCAGATCGAGCCAGTCGCGTTTGGTTTTCTTGATCATGTTCTAATTCCAGGTTTCCCGAGAGGCATTACGAAGTCGTTGGCCGCTTCCAAGACATGGAAAACGCTGTCGTGCTCCATGTCGTACCGAAATCCGGAAAGGAGACGGAACATCTCTACGGGAACGCCGAAGTAGTAGTCGACCTCGTCATCCCGGGCCTGCTCGCGCGCGGCGTCGCGGCGCAGCGTTTCAAGCTTCCCCGCCAAGACTCCCGGTAGCCTGCCGGCTGCTTCGAGGTGGTCGATACCTTCCTCGGCAAAGTGCGATATCGACCACTCGGACCAGCCGTCCCGGTAATAAAACAGCCCGCACGCCATCGTCGTTTCGCTGAGATCCAGAACGATAAGCGGGGAACTCTTCGAAACGTGGCGGTAGTAATCCTCTCCAATCGGATCCCACTCCCAGTTCCGCCAGATCAGATAACCGCCATTCTTCAATTCGGCTCCACTGACCGGCTGCTCGTTCACCTCGTCTTCTTCGCTGGTTTCAGCGTAACCAGCGGCCGCGAGCGCCTGCTTCTTCGCGGCACTGGGAAAATACAGAAGCGAGATGTTGTATCCCATTAACGCTCGAACTCCATGATCACCGCATCCACCGCGAGGCTCGCGCCGACCTCGACGGGGATCTTGGCGACAGTGCCGGCCTTCTCGGCGCGGAGCACGTTTTCCATCTTCATCGCCTCGATGATGGCGAGCGGCTGGCCTTCCTGGACCTCGTCGCCCTCGGCGACATTCAGCGCGACGACGAGACCCGGCATCGGGCAGAGCAGCAGGTTGGAGGTGTCAGGCGGCTGCTTTTCGGGCATCAGCGCGGCGAGCCGGGCGACATGCGGCGGCATCACCTTCACCTTCAGGTCGGCGCCGCGATAGCGCAGGCGGAAGCCGCCGGGGATCGGGCCGATCTTCATCGCCGCGATCTCGCGCCAATGGCCCTCCTCGTCTGTCTCGGCGAAGATGGTGGCGACGCGGTCGCCCGGCCGCCAGGCTATCTGGTAGGCGCGCGTCTCGTCCTCATCGGCAAAGGTCAGCCAGATCGGCGTGCCCCACTCGCCGTTCGGCGGCGCGGTCAGGCTTTCCTGGTCGTAGAAGCCGCGCGTCGCCTCGTCATCCACCGTGATCTCGAAGTCCTCGCCTGCGGCGCGCACGACGAAGGGCGTCTCGGAGGGACCGTATTTCGCGCCCTTTTCCATCCGGCCCGATATGAAGGAAGCGCGGCGGTCGGAGATCCACTGCGCGGTCGCTGCGGTGGCGGCGACGAGGCGCAGATTATCGGCCGAAAGCTCCGCACCGGCAAAGCCGTCCGGATATTCCTCAGCGATGAAAGCGGTGGTGATCGCGCCGGAACGGAAGCGCGGATGGTCCATCACGGCGGACAGGAACGGCAGATTGTGGCCGATGCCCTCGACCTCGAAGGCGTCAAGCGATTCCGCCATCGCCTCCACCGCCTCGTCGCGGCTCGGCGCCCAAGTGCAGAGCTTGGCGATCATCGGATCGTAGAACATCGAGATCTCGCCGCCCTCGTAGACGCCGGTGTCGTTCCTGACGATCACGCCGTCGAAACGCTTGCCCTCCTGCGGCGGGCGGTAGCGTGTCAGCCGGCCGATGGAGGGCAGGAAGTTGCGATACGGGTCCTCGGCATAAAGCCGGCTCTCGATCGCCCAGCCCTTCAGCCTGATGTCGTCCTGCGTGATCGACAGGCGCTCGCCGGCGGCGACACGGATCATCTGCTCGACGAGGTCGACGCCGGTGATCAACTCGGTGACGGGGTGCTCCACCTGCAGGCGGGTGTTCATTTCGAGGAAGTAGAAATTGCGGTCCTTGTCGACGATGAACTCGACCGTGCCGGCGGACGCATAGCCGACGGCCTTGGCAAGCGCGACGGCCTGTTCACCCATGGCCTTGCGGGTTTCGGTGTCAAGGAAAGGCGACGGAGCCTCCTCGATGACCTTCTGGTTACGGCGCTGGATCGAGCATTCGCGCTCGCCGAGATAGACGGCATTGCCGTGCGAGTCGGCGAGAACCTGGATCTCGATATGGCGCGGCTCGGTGACGAATTTTTCGATGAAGATGCGGTCGTCGCCGAAGGAGGACGCGGCCTCGGACTTGGAGCGATCGAAGCCCTCGCGCGCCTCGGCGTCGTTCCAGGCGATGCGCATGCCCTTGCCGCCGCCGCCGGCAGAGGCCTTGATCATCACCGGATAGCCGATCTCAGAGGCGATGCGGACGGCGTGTTCGGCGTCGTCGATCAGCCCCATGAAGCCCGGCACGGTGGAGACATTCGCCTCTGCCGCGATCTTCTTGGAGGTGATCTTGTCGCCCATCGCCTCGATGGCGTTGACCGGCGGGCCGATGAAGGTGATGCCTTCCGCCTTCAGCCGCTCGGCGAATTCGGCGCGCTCGGACAGGAAGCCGTAGCCAGGATGGACCGCGTCGGCGCCGGTTTCCTTGCAGGCCTCGATGATCTTGTCGATCACCAGATAGCTCTGCGAGGCCGGCGCCGCGCCGATGAACACCTTCTCGTCGGCCATCTCGACATGCAGCGCATTGGCGTCCGCCTCGGAATGGACGGCAACCGTGCCGATGCCAAGGCGCTTCGCCGTCTTGAAGACGCGGCAGGCGATCTCGCCGCGATTGGCGACTAGGATTTTTGAGAAGAGTTCGGTGGTCATACTTCTAGCACATCCTCAAATGCGTCCGGAAAACTGGCCCGGGCGGCGTCTTCGTCGATTTGCAGCATGGCCTCGTAGGAGGCCGGGTCGAAAGGCTTTTCTGCCGGCACGACCTCGCGGTTGAACAGGAAGGACAGCCGGCGCGCGTCGAGATTGCCGCGCTCGAAGGGCTCGGTGCCGAAATGGTGCCAGAGCGCGTGCATGAAGGCGAGATCGGCGAGCGCCTCGTGCTTGTCCCGGTCGGGAAAACGCTTGCGCTCGACGATCGGCGACACGCCTTTCGGATTGGCGCGCCGGATGGTGAACTGGAAGCCCGTGCCCGGCAAACCGGAGGGAAAGCCGCGATGCTTGGTCATGTCGGGGAGCTTGGGCATCAGGTGGCACTCCCTGTGACAAGGGCCGGCCATGGAAGCGTCTTCTCCCCCTCGGGGAGAAGTGCCGAGCCCTCGGGTCTTGCCTTCGGCAAGCCCGAGGACAGGCTGCGCGAGGCGATGAGGGGCCCAGCCTCCCGCCCCCTCACCCGGTCCGCCAAACCACTCGGCTGCGCCTCGCGGGGCAGACCGACCTCTCCCCATCGGGGAGAGGACGCGACGGCATATCCCCCCTGCCCGATCACTCCGCGGCCTCCAGCTTGTCCTGCGTCCGGTTTTCGAAGTCGGAGGCGTCGTGGCGTTCGCGCAACTGCGTCGCCGGGTCGCCCATCGCCTTGTTGACCATCTGGCCGCGCCGCACGGCCGGGCGGTCGCCGACCAGCTTGGTCCAGCGGGCGACATTGGTGTAGCTGGCGCCGTCGAGGAAGATGTTGGCGTCATTATAGGCGCCGCCGGTGATGATGCGGCTGTACCAGGGCCAGATCGCCATGTCGGCGATCGAGTATTCGCTGCCGGCCATATATTCATTGTCGGCGAGGCGCCGGTCGAGCACGTCCATCTGGCGTTTCACCTCCATGGCGTAGCGGTCGATGGCGTATTTGATCTTCACCGGCGCATAGGCATAGAAATGGCCGAAGCCGCCGCCGAGGAACGGGCCGGCGCCCATCTGCCACATCAGCCAGCTGATCGCCTCCGTGCGGCCGCGAAGGTCTGACGGCAGGAAAGCGCCGAACTTGTCGGCGAGATAGAGCAGGATCGAGCCGCTTTCGAAGACGCGCACCGGCTCGCCGCCGCCCCTCGGCGCATGGTCCATCAGCGCCGGGATCTTCGAGTTCGGGTTGACCGAGACGAAGCCGGACCCGAACTGGTCGCCATCGCCGATCTTGATCAGCCAGGCGTCATATTCCGCGTCCGAGTGGCCGGCGGCCAGAAGCTCCTCCAGCATGATGTTGACCTTGACGCCGTTCGGCGTCGCCAGCGAGTAGAGCTGCAGGGGATGCTTGCCGACCGGCAATTCCCGCTCGAACTGGGCCCCGGCGGTCGGCTTGTTGATGGAGGCAAACGCGCCGCCGGATTCTGCGTCCTGCGTCCAGACCTTCGGCGGGACGTAACCGGCGGGAAAATTGTTTTCGGGCGAAAGCTTGGTGTCGTCACTCATGATGGGAGGTCCTTGCTGAGGTGTATATTGACGTCAGCACATATAGGACTTGCGCGCCCGATTGCGGGACCCTCTCACGAATTTGTGCAATTTTTACTTGCCGTTGCGTCATGCGACCTGGCCTCTCGCCTCGTCGCGCGACAGGTAGGCCGGCGCGACCGGACCGGTCAGCCAGACGCCGTTATCGGCCCGGAAGAAGGGCTGCCCGGCGGCGTGCATCGCGCCGGCGTCGACGCGAAGGATGACCGGCATGCCATAGCGCATGCCGACGCGTTTCGCCGTCTCCGTCTCGGCGGACAGATGGACATGCCGCCGGTTCATCGGCTTCAGGCCCTGTTCGAGGATCGGCTTCAGGAAGCGCGTTGCCGTGCCGTGGAAGAGCACCGCTGGCGGCGTGACCGGGTCGCCGACCGTGTCCACCTCGACCGAATGGCCCTGCGCCGCGCGGATGCGCGCGCCGTCATCCGAGAGGGTGAAGCGCTTCTTGTCGTTTGTCTCGACCACTTCGCGCAGCGTCGCAATGTCGATCCGCTTCCCGGCCGCCCTCGCCTTCTCGATCAGTTCGTCGACCGAAACCCATCCCTCGCCATCCAAGGCCACGCCGATGCTCTCCGGCGCGTGCCGGAGGACATAGGAGAGGAACTTGGAGGTTTCGGTGAGGGGCATGGCGCGCGGCTCACAACGGAATATTGTCGTGCTTCTTGGCCGGGCCCGTCGTCTGCTTGCCTTTCAGCAGTTCGAAGGCCTTCGCCACGCGACGCCGCGTCGAATGGGGCATGATGACCTCGTCGATGAAGCCGCGTTGGGCCGCGATGAAGGGGTTGGCGAAGCGGTCTTCGTATTCCTTCGTGCGCTGGGCGATCTTGTCCGGGTCGCCGAGTTCGGAGCGGTAGAGGATCTCCGCTGCGCCCTTTGCGCCCATCACGGCGATCTGCGCGGTCGGCCAGGCATAGTTGACGTCGGCGCGAATGTGCTTCGAGGCCATCACGTCATAAGCGCCGCCATAGGCCTTGCGGGTGATGACGGTGACCTTCGGGACGGTCGCCTGCGCATAGGCAAACAGCAGCTTCGCGCCATGCTTGATGATGCCGCCATATTCCTGCGCGACGCCCGGCAGGAAGCCCGGCACGTCGACGAAGGTCAGGATCGGGATATTGAAGGCGTCGCAGAAGCGCACGAACCGGCCGGCCTTCTTCGAGGCGTCGATGTCGAGGCAGCCGGCCAGCACCATGGGCTGGTTGGCGACGATGCCGACGGTCGAGCCGTTCAACCGGATGAAGCCGCACAGGATGTTGCCGGCATGGTCCTTCTGGATCTCGAAGAAGGAGCCTTCGTCGGCCACCTTGGTGACGACCTCGTGCATGTCATAGGGCTTGTTCGGGTTGGGCGGCACCAGCGTGTCGAGCGCCATTTCGGTGCGGTCGCCCGGATCGGCGGTCGGGATGACCGGCGCGGTCTCGCGGTTGGAGGCCGGCAGGAAATCGAACATGCGGCGCACTTCCAGAAGCGCCTCGACGTCGTTCTCGTATGCCCCGTCGGCGACGGAGGATTTGCGCGAATGGGTCGACGCGCCGCCCAGTTCCTCGGCCGTGACGATCTCGTTGGTGACGGTCTTCACCACGTCCGGACCGGTGACGAACATGTAGGACGTGTCCTTCACCATGAAGATGAAATCGGTCATCGCCGGCGAATAGACCGCGCCGCCCGCGCATGGGCCCATGATGACGGAAATCTGCGGAATGACGCCGGAGGCCTGCGCGTTGCGCCAGAACACCTCGGCATAGCCGCCGAGCGAGGCGACGCCTTCCTGGATGCGCGCGCCGCCTGAATCGTTGAGGCCGATGATCGGCACGCCGTTCTGCATGGCGAGGTCCATCACCTTGCAGATCTTCTCGGCATGGGTTTCCGACAGCGAGCCGCCGAAGACGGTGAAATCCTGGGAGAAGACGTAGCAGGGTCGGCCGTTGATCGTGCCCCAGCCGGTGACGACACCGTCGCCCGGCGGGCGGTTGTCTTCCATGCCAAAATCGGTGCAGCGATGCGTCTTGTAGGTGTCGTATTCCTCGAAGGAGCCCTCGTCGAGCAGCACGTCGAGCCGCTCGCGCGCCGTCAGCTTGCCCTTGCCGTGCTGCGCGTCGATGCGCTTCTGCCCGCCGCCGAGCCGCGCCTCGCGGCGATGCTCTTCCAGTTGTTCGAGAATTTCCTGCATGCACCGTCCTCCGAATGACATCGCTTAGCCCTGAAAAGCCTGCGCAGCTAGGGTTGAAAAAGCAAGCAAGCGGATTTAGTAAAAAATCAAAATGCAAATTGCGAAATTGCAAACATGCGCGCCAGAAAAGTCTTCGCCGGACGCAAGATCCGCACGATTCGCACCCAGGCCGGGCTGACCCAACAGGCCTTCGCCGCGCAGCTCGGCATTTCGACATCCTATCTCAACCAGCTCGAGAACAACCAGCGCCACATCACCGCGCCGGTGCTGCTGGCGCTGGCGGATGTTTTCTCGGTCGACATCAAGGATCTCTCCGGCAACGAGGACGACCGGCTGCTCGCCGACCTTGCGGAAGCGCTGGCCGACCCGCTCTTTTCCGGCGATGCCCCGCCCTCGCAGGACCTGAAACTGGTGGTGCAGAACACGCCCGCCGTGGCGCATGCCTTCCTGTCGATGCATCAGGCGCTGCGCCGGGCCGGCGAGAGGCTGGCGGAACTGGACGACACGCTGGAGCGCACCGGCGCGCAGGCCGACCCCACCCCTTACGAGGAGGTGCGCGATTTCTTCCATTACATGGACAATTACGTCGACTGGCTGGACCGCGCGGCGGAGGATCTCGCCGGCCAGATCGACAGCGGCAGAGCGGACCGCACGCGGGCGCTGGCCGGCTTCATCGAGGCGCAGCACGGCATCCGCGTCGTCATCGGCGGAGAAGCATCAAGGCCCGGCGCCCTGCGCCGCTACGACCGGCATGCGCGCGTGCTGTCGCTCAATCCGCGCTCGTCGGCGGCGACGCATGCTTTCCAGATCGCGCATCAACTCGCATTGACCGCCCATTCCGACGCGATCGGAGAGATCGTCCGCAAGGCGGATTTCCACTCCAAGGACGCCGAGGCGGTCTGCCGGATCGGGCTCGCCAACTATTTCGCCGGCGCGGCGGTGCTGCCCTATGCCGCCTTCCTGGAGGCGGCGCGCGAACTGCGCCACGATCTCGAATTGCTGGCCGAGCGCTTTGGCGCGTCGATCGAACAGGTGGCGCACCGCCTGTCAACGCTGCAAAGGCCAGGGCTGAAGGGCGTGCCCTTCTTCTTCGCCCGCGTCGACCAGGCCGGCAACATCACCAAGCGCCATTCGGCGACCAAGCTGCAATTCGCGAGGTTCGGCTCGGCCTGCCCGCTGTGGAACGTCCATTCGGCCTTCGAGACGCCGAACCGGATCATCAGGCAACTGGCGGAAACCCCTGACGGGATTCGCTATTTGTGCCTCGCGACCACGGTGACCAAGCCCGGCGGCGGCTACCGCGCGCCGGTGCAGCGCTATGCCCTCGCCCTCGGCTGCGAGGTGCGCCATTCCGCCGAACTCGTCTATGCGGACGATCTCGACACCGTGCATGACGAGGCCTTCGAGCCGATCGGCATCTCCTGCCGCATCTGCGAGCGCCACGCCTGCCACCAGCGCGCCGTGCCTCCGCTCAAGCACAAGCTGACGGTGGACGAACTGGCGCGCGACACCGTGCCCTACGGGTTCGAATAGGGCATCTCCCCTTCGCCGGCCGCCAGCGGAATGGTGAGGCCGACCGATGTCCCCGACCCGGTCCGGTTCAAGAGTTCGAGCCCGTAGCCGTGACGCCGCGCAAGTTCGACCACGATCGCCAGCCCGTATCCCTCTCCGTCACTGACAGTCAGCGCGGAAGCGAGCCGCGCGCCCCGTCCGCAGCCCGTTTCGAATTCCTCCGGCGTCAGGCCCGGACCGGTATCGTGGAGTTCGATCCGCACGGTGTCGCCACTGCGACGCACGCCCAGAAGCACCTTTCCCGACGGCGTGTACTTGATGCCGTTCGACACCAGGTTGGAGAAGATGCGCATGATGGCCAATGGCTGGATCCGCACCGCGACACTGGTCGGAACGTACCGGAAGGACAAACCCTTGGCCTTCGCATCAGGGAGAAACATCTCGTAGACGCTGCCCAGGATTTCGCCGAGCTTCATGTCGGCGACGGTTTCCTCGGGAACGTCTGATCCACGATCCTCGAGATGACCGGCGACCAGCGATTCCAGATAGTCGAAACTGTCATAGACGTCGCTGTAGGACGTCCCCGACATCTGTTTTCTGTCGTTCATGATGCCTTGGACCGCCAGCCGCAACGCGCGGAGAGGCTGTCGAATATCGTGGACCGTGTTCTCCATGAGACGTTGATGTTTGCTGGAGGTTTCGAGCGCCAGTTCGTAGCGCGCCTCCAGATTGCGCAGGCGCGTGTTCATGTCGAGATTGCGCTCGGCCTGTTCCAGGCTCAGGCGAAGTGCTTTCTGGCGCTCCTGACGCAGTTGGTTGAAACGGTCCACGATCGCCAGCCCCATCATGACCGCGTCGAAGATCATGACGACGCGCATGCTGTCGTACTGGAACTCCTGCGAGACTTCGACGCCGAACCAGTGGCGGACCGTCATCAGACCGGCGGACACGGTCGCGCCCAACCAGGCAAAGACGTAGAACCGCACCTGCTTGAATCGCTGACGGGCGGCCAGCAACGCCGCGACAGTAAAAAGACCGACGGCGAAAAGCACGACCAGGATGAGATATTTCTTGATAAGCCGAGGCTCGACGAAGAGGCCGGACACCATCATCGTCGCGGTAACCACGATGACCGCGACGAGCAACTTGTCGACAATCGGATGGTACTTGGGCGTATTCAGGAAGATGCGGGCAAAGACGGCTCCGAACACCGCATAAGAGCCGCCGGCAACGACCGACGCGTAGCTGTTGAAGGCCGGAAAATTCGGCCACAGGTACTGGAAGGCAACGCCGTCCGAATGCATGAGATAAAGCAGTGTCGAGCCGGCGTAAGCGATATAGGCCGGAAAGATCGGATGGCCGAGAACGACCCAGGCCATCGCCGCCGCGACAATCAGGATGATCATCATGCCGTAGAAGATGAACTGCTTGGCGGCGTTGCGTGTCGATATCTCGTTGAAACTGGACGCCGTCTCGATGGCCAGGGGCAAGTTGGTCGAGCCCTCGGTCCAGAAGCGGACATAGACCGTTGCCCTGTCCCCGGGCGCGAGCGCCATCGGCACAACGACTTCCGGATAGGAGATCGGGCGTGTCGAGAAGGGCGAGTCAAGGTCCTGCGCCAGTGCATGGACCGGCTCACCGTCTCCGCCATCGATGTAAACATGGAAGACCTGCTTGAAGTTCTCCTTGAAATGGAGGCGCCAGTCGGTCGTCGTTTCAGTTGCGTTTTCTAGCCTCAGGCGCAACCAAACCACAGCGTCTGAATAGCCGACGTCCGCCACACGAGTAGTGATCGGATTAAAGTCGCCGGCTCGCGCCCCGGAAGCGTCGCCGACCTGAAGCGTATGGTCCTCGTCGAGCATCAGATCGATGCTCCGGGCGACGGTATCGGCACTGACGGGACCGTCGAGAACAAGGGTTCGGTCCTGCGCATACGCGCCCGATGGCTGGCACAGCATGGCCAAACATGCGAAAAGAATGGCCGCGAGCACTGTGAACCGGCGCTCACCACGGTTCGGGGGAGACGCCGTATTTCGACGAAAATTGTCATTGCCGACGATCATGCACTGACCGTCGACGGCACCCGTTCGGTGATCGAGTCCATGCACGGCTACGAGGTCGTCGGCATAGCCGCCAACGGGATCGAGGCGATATCCCTCATAAAGCGTCTGTCGCCCGATTGCGCCCTGCTGGATCTCGTCATGCCCGGCGCCTCCGGGCTCGAAGTTCTGATCGAGGCGCGCCGCTGGAGCCCGCGAACCAAGGTCGCCATTGTAACCGGAAGCCCCGCCGCCAACGCGTTGCGCCAACTGGTCGATGCAGGCGCCGCGGGCATCTTTCTCAAGACCGGTCCCGTCGGGGAATTGATCGCCGGCCTGCGCGATATCGTGGCCGGCCGCAACTTCTTCAGCGCAGACGCGAGCCGTTACATCGACGAGCACCAGGCGCGCGAAAGCCTTACCGGCCGTGAGATCGAGGTGTTGCAGTGCATTGCGCGGGGCCTTTCCAACAAAGGCATCGCCGAGCGCCTCGGCATAAGCCCGAAGACGGTCGACAACCATCGCACGAACCTGATGCGCAAACTCGACGTGCATTCCACGGCCACCCTCTTGGTTCGCGCCATACGTGACGGTCTTATCGACGTTTAATGTGCGGCACTTCTTCGAAGCGATCAAATCAAGGGCATCGTACACGCGTCGTTAGGTTGCCGGGATGGGGCCGCCTCCTGGTTTGAGAAGCCCGCCGGAACAGTCGGTCCGGCGGGCATGGAGGCAAATCGGGTCTTAGTCATTCATCGTCACGTTACCGAACGGCCCGTTCCAGACGAAGCTGCGCGACGATGTGACCGTCACGGAATATCCTCCGGACCTGTAGGTGTTGCCGCTTGTATAGCGATAGTTCTGCGAGAAGTTTCGACCGGTCTTGGAATCGACGCGAATGATCTCGCCCGAGCGTGCCACGAAAGCCCGGATCTTTTTTCCGCTGTTGTCGCGCCCGTTATAGAAGGACGACGCCTGCAGCAGGATGCTTGGCCCCGAAGGCTGCGGAGCGGGTGCAGGGCCCGGCGACGGTGACGGCGACGGACCGCCGCCCGGAGGCGGATAGCCGCCGTTTTCCGGCACGGTCACGGTGCATCCGGCAAGCGCGAAAGCGCCGATCATGGCGATGATGGTGGTGCGTCTGATATGTTTGCTATGCATGGTGAAAAGTCCTCGCTTGATACGCGGCGGACTATGCGGATGCCACTTCGGCACCGCCATGGGGTGAATCCCTCAATTGCCGCGAGGCCTTCGAGCCGATCGGCATTTCCTGCCGCATCTGCGAACGCCGCACCTATCAGCACGCCAGCGGCGGCTGTTTCCTCTCGTCTTCCAGAATACGCTCGATCAGGTGCCGGTTGACGGCGCCGTTGAGGACGGTGCGGCCGATGACGAGGCCGGGCGTGCCGCGGAAGCCGAAGACATCGGCCAGGGCGCGCGACCGGTCGAGGTCTGCCTGGACGTCGTCCGAGGCCATGTCGCGGGCGAGCCGGTCCGTATCAGCGCCGACGCTTTGCGCGACCGCCGCGATGGAGGCCGGGTCGGCGACGATCGGCGTGCGCATCATTGCGCGGCGGAACGGCTCCTGCAGCCCTTGCCGGCTGGCGGCGACGGAGGCGCGGGCGACGAGTTCCGAGGACGGACCGAAGATCGGCAACTCATGCAGGACAAGCCGCATCCCATTCGGATGGGCGGCGCGGATGGCATCGAGATCGGCTTCGAGCGCGCGGCAATAAGGGCAGCGATACTCGCTGAAATAGGCGACCGGAATGGCCCCGTCGCGCGGGCCCGGCCCGAACAGCGCACTACACAGATCCGCCCTGACAGCCTCCGCATTTGCATGCCGCGCCGCCGCGTCCTCGCCGGGCTGGTCCAGCCCGATGAGGGCGGGAGAGCCGGCGGAGACCGACCCGCCGACCGCCAGCGTGCGGAAGGGCGGCAGGCCCTCCATGGCGACGAAATCCGGAGCGCTCCCGAAGAACCGACCCCACGGCACGGCGCGCGCGCCATAGATCGCCGCCACGATGCCGGCAAAGATCAGCAGGTTTCGGCGGCTGGACTTCACTGCCCGATCGTCTCCCCTTCAGTCCACATGGTCCGGCGCTCGCAACGAGGCCGGGGTGACGATAGATAGGAAGTTTCAGGGGCGTGCTCAATCATTGGCGATGGCGCGACAATTCGGCCCGATCCGGCGCATTGCGCGGCTTCGCGGTTTACGTGCAGAAAGGCGGGGAAAGCGATCGAGCCGACATGAGACCTCGCCAACGATACCGCCTTTCGGTGCCAGTGCGCGCGCTTTGCGTGCTGTCGTTGATTCTGGCTGCGTTCGCGCATCGGCCGGCCTTTGCCTACGATCAGGACGCGACGGCAGTCTCCTTCGTGTTTCCGGACGGGTCAGTGGCCAGCAATTGCCTGGGCGATCCGGATGGCGGGGGAAACCCTGGCGTCGGAGATCCCTGCGAGTTCTGCCGGATCGCTGGCGCCGCCGCGACGCCTGCTCCGCCCTGCGGAGTCGCGATCAGCATCGTGTTCGCCAGGCTCCAGTCGCCCAAGCCCGGGAACGACACGCCTGTCCGACAGGCGTTCACGATAAGCACCGCCCCGCGCGGTCCCCCGTTTCTCCGCAGCTGACTGCCCCGCAATAGCGGGTTTGAGCCCGGCTGCGCCTCGGCACGGCCGGCAAGGCGACGTGCTGGATGACGTCTCCGCCTCACCGGAGGCGGCGGAAAGTTCAGCCATGCGCCCGTCAGAGATACGCCCGGGCCCCACGCTCCGGCCCGGCATCAATCCATCCATTTGAAACGGAAACATACGATGAAGAACCTGAAATACGCCCTGATCGCCCTGTTGGCGGTCCTTTCGATATCCGCTGCTCCGGCCTCCGCGCAGGATGCGCCCAAAGCCGGCCTTTTCATCAACCTGACGACTGACGACACGTGGTCGGCGGCCAAGGCCATCTTCTTCGCGCATGAGAAGGCGCTGAAAAACGGCGTCGAGCCGGTTGCCATCTGGTTGAACGTGCGCGGCGTCTACCTTGCCGACAAAAAGCGCCCGTCCAATGTGCCGGGGGTCATGCGCCCGGCCGACAAGTCCATACAGGACATGCTGACCGACTTCATGGCGGATGGCGGTATCGTGATCGCCTGCCAGGCATGCTCCAAGGCCGCCGGGCTGACAGCCGACGACTATATCGACGGCGTGCAAATGGGCACCTGGCCGGTCGTGAGCAACCTCCTGTTCGATCCGAACGTGAAGACACTGAGCTGGTAGGCGGGAACTCGGGGATCGCGGTCTGCCGCGGTCCCCATCCGTCAAGCCGCACTACCCCTTAAAGGACACAGGCATCATGAAACTCCTTCGAAACGCAGTCTTCGCGGTCGTGGCCATTGGCCTCGTGCTGATCGCCGCTCTCTTCACCTATCAGTATCTCAACCGCGGCACCGACAAGTCCCTGATGGCGGACAGCGAACTTGGCGCCCCCTTCAATCTCATCGACCATGACGGCAATCCGATCACCGAGGCGGCATTCAAGGGCAAGCCCACGCTGGTCTATTTCGGCTTCACCCGCTGTCCCGAAGTCTGTCCGACGACATTCTACGAAATGGCGGGCTGGTTCGACACGCTGGGCGACAAGGGAAAGGACCTGCAGGCTTTTTTCATCACGGTGGATCCGGAACGCGACACGCCAGAGATCATGAAAGGCTTCGCGGAAGCCTTCACCGACCGGGCGACCGGCATAACCGGCGATCCCGAGAAAGTCTGGAATCTGCTGGCTGCCTGGCATGTCTACTACAAGAAAATTTACGACGAGGATGGCGACTACACGATGGACCACACGGCATCCGTCTTCCTTGTCGACCGCAACGGCCGTTTCAAGGGCACGATCGCCTACGGCGAAAACACCGAAACGGCTATCGCCAAGCTGGAGCGGCTGATCCAGTGACGCAATGCGGAACACCTCCGATCCGCTGGAGCGGTGATGGACGGCGGGTTTCGCGGCGGCTCCGCGAGAGGCTGGAGATACGAAAGCGGCGGTTCAGCTGAACGCGCCAATCAATAGCCTATGGATGGACGAAAGCTGGCGCGCTGTGCCGGAAAAGGATAAGGGCAGATTGAATGCCCTATCCCAACGCTCCCGTGACGATCGCAGAACCGCCAGGCGCCAGCCGGACCGGATTGGGAATCGGCCTGATGATCCTCGGCTTCATGTTCTTCTCGATCACCGATGCGACGGCGAAATTTCTCACCCAGGATTTCCCGCCGCTCCAGATCGCCTGGTTCCGCCAACTCGGGCTGTTGAGCGTCGGCCTGTGGATCCTGGCGACGCGCGGCCTGCCCGTCCTGAAGACGAAGCGGCCCGTCCTGCAGGTCCTGCGCGGCTGCGCGGCGGCCATATCGGCATCCGCCTTCATCTTCGCCGTCGGCTACGTCCCGCTGGCCGATGCGGTCGCCGTCAGCTTCATCGCGCCCTTCGCCGTGACGATCCTGGCCGCCCTGGTCTTGCGCGAAACGGTTGGCATCCGCCGCTGGAGCGCCGTGACGGTCGGCTTCATCGGCACGCTGATCGTGATCCGCCCGGGCCTTGGCATCCTGCATCCCGCGATCTTCGTGGTCGTCTTCGCCGCCTCGATGTTCGCGATGCGACAGATCCTGTCGCGCGTTCTGGGGCCGGTGGACCGGACCGCCACCACGATCCTCTACACGGCAATCAGCAGCGTCGCGCTGCTGACCGTGCCGATGGTTTTCGTCTGGCAGACGCCGACCAGCCTGCAGCAGGTGCTTCTCATCCTGCTTCTCGCGGGGGCCGCCGGGACCGGCGAATTGCTGATCATCCGCGCCCTCGAACTGGCCGAGGCGGCGACGCTGGGGCCGATGCAATACACGATGATCATCTGGAGCACCGGCCTCAGCTGGCTGATCTTCTCGCAACTGCCGGACGGCTGGACGCTGCTCGGCGCGGCGATCATCATGGCCTCGGGCATCTACACGCTGCACCGCGAGCGGCTGGCGGCGAAGGCCAGGCGATTGCAGGGCTGAGCCCCCTAAAGCGGCTTCTCGTCCGCTTCCTCGTCGAGGATGCGCTCCGCCGCGCCGTCGAGGTCCTGGTACTGACCGCTTTTCATCGACCAGAGGAAGGCGCCGAGGCCGAGCGCGCCGAGGGCCAGCGCGATGGGGATGAGGTAGATCAGGACGTTCACGCCACGGCCTCCCTTCCCTCTTCCGCGGTCTCCTTGCGGCGCTTGAGGCTGGGCAGGAGTCGGCCGCCGCGCGCGAGGCGCATCGAGTTGGTGACCACCACGATGGAGGAGCCCGACATGGCGAGCGCCGCGATCAGCGGGGTGACGAAACCGGCGACGGCGAGCGGCACCGCGATGACGTTGTAGAGGATGGCGAGGCCGAAATTCTGCCGCACCAGTTGCCCCGCCTTGACGGAGATATCGCGCGCGAAGGGCACCGACAGCATCGTGTCGCGGGTGAAGACGAAATCGGCGGCCATGCGGCCGATATCGGACGCCGAGGCCGGCGCCATGGAGACATGGCCGGCGGCGAGCGCCGGCGCGTCGTTGAGGCCGTCGCCGACCATCAGCACGCGGTGGCCATCGGCCTGCAGCGCCTTGATGCGGGCGATCTTGCCGGCCGGCGTGACCCCTGCCCGGTAGCTTGCGATGCCGGTGCGCCGGGCGATCGCCTCGACGGCGGGCGCGGCGTCGCCGGACAGAACTTCCAGGCCCATGCCGGTTTCACCGAGCGCGGAAACCGCCTCGACGGTTTCGGGGCGCAAAGCCTCGGAGAGGACAAAGCCGGAAACGGCCCCGTCTTCGCGCGCGAAGGCCAGACCGCTCCCGGACACGGCGTCCCCCGCCGCATTGGTGATTTCCCGTGCCCAGTCGACGCGCCCGAGGCGGACGCGCTTGCCATCGAGCATGCCCTCGACCCCGAAGCCCGGCACTTCGCGAATGTCCGACAGGTCCGCGACCGGCGAGCCGCCGAAATAGGCGGCGATGGCGCGCGAGGCCGGGTGGATCGAATGTTCGGCGAGCGCCTTGGCGGCCGGAATGTCGGTCGCCGGTATGGAGGCGTCGGCGATGCGCGGCGTGCCGGTGGTCAGCGTGCCGGTCTTGTCGAAAACGGCCGTGTCTGCCTCGGCCAGCCGCTCCAGCGCCGAGCCGTCCTTCATCAGGATGCCCCGGTTGAACAGCCGCGCCGCGCCGATGACATGCACCACGGGCACGGCAAGGCCGAGCGCGCAGGGGCATGTGATGATCAGGACGGAGATCGCCGTGTAGAGCGAGGCATGCCAGTTGCCCTCGGTGACGATCATCCAGCCGAGGAAGGCGAACAGCGCCAGCAGATGCACGGCGGGCGCATAGATCTGCGCCGCCCGGTCGGCGATGCGCACATAGCGGCCGCGGCCGTTCTCGGCGGCTTCCATCATCTGCATGACTTCGGCGATGAAGGATTCGTCCGCTTTGCGGGTGACCGCGATGTCGATCGGTCCGGTGAGGTTCAGCGTGCCGGCCTCGACATCGGTGTTCTGCGAAACGGCGACGGGGGCGCTTTCGCCGGTGACCAGCGAGCGGTCGAGATCGGACGCGCCGCGCACGACGCGGCCGTCGGCGGGAATGCGCTCGCCCGGCGCGACGCGCAGCACCATGCCGGGCTCGATCTCGTCGACCGGCGTGTAGACCGACGTCCCGTCCGGGCCGACGACATTGCCGCCGCGCGCCGTCATCTTTGCAAGACCGAGCACGGCTGAGCGCGCGTGGTCGCGCATCAGCTCGTCGAGATAGCGGCCGATCAGCAGGAAGAAGAGCAGCGTCACCGCCGCGTCGAAATAGGCTTCCGCGCCGCCATTGAGGCTCTCATAGACGCTCATGGCGAGCGCCAGGACGACCGCGAGCGAAATCGGCACGTCCATGTTGAGCCGCCGCGCGGCCAGCGCCTGGAAGGCCGACTGGAAGAAGACCTGGCCGGAATAGGCGACGACCGGAATGGCGATCAGGCCGGAGATCAGGTGAAACAGGTCGCGCGTCGCGCCGGACGCGCCGGACCACACGGAGACCGACAGCAGCATGATGTTGCCGGCGGCGAAACCGGCGACGGCGAGCGCCTTCAACAGCCGGTCCGACTTGCGCTTCTGCTCGGCATTGCCGAGGTCGCCCAGATCCACAGGCGCCGCCTTGTAGCCGAGCCGGTCCAGCCGCGAGAGGACGAAATCGGGCGAGCGGTCAGCGCTGTCGAGAATGACGGTCAGGCGCTTGAGCGAAAGGTTCACGCGCGCCGAGACGATGCCGTCGAGCCCCTTCAGCCCGCGCTCGATGGCCGAGATGCAGGCACCGCAATGGACGTCGGGCACGGAGACGACGTAACGGACCGTGCCGTCTTCTTCGAGATGCCCGGCGCGTTGCAATTCCTCGACGCGCGCGACATCGCGCATGCCCGCCGAATTCAGCGCGTTGTCGACGCCGAGGTCTCCGCCGCAGCAGCTGCTCATGGCTCAGCCTACTCCTTGACGAAGAACCGGATCCCGTGGGTCCAGATCTCGCCCTTCGGTCCGGTGACGGTCAGTTCGGCATCCCAGATGCCGGGCGTGAGCACCACGTCGGCCGCATAGTGCGCGCCGCCCTGTGCGAGCAATGTCACCGTCTGGTCGTCGCGATTCTGCACCGGATGGCCGATCTTGGCGCTCACGATGGCGTCGCGGATCGCCTCGCCGGTCTTGTCCTTCATGTCGATGGCGAGGACGCCGTCCTCGTAGGCGAGCGCGGCGGTCCAGCCGAGCGCCGCCTGCCGGCGCTTCTCCGCGGTCACCTCGTTGAAGCGCTGGCTTTCGACATAGGAGTTCTTCACCACCAGCCCGGTCCAGGTGGAATTGGCGAAATACGCCAGCGTCAGATTGACCGAGATGATCGTGCCGAAGAACAGGAACATGACGCCCAGCATGTGGTAGCCGGTGAACTGCTTCGTTCCGAGGATTTTCTCGATCATGGTCATTTCGCAGGCGCCTCGAAGAATGCGTCATAGGTATCGGACTCGAAGGACTGTTTGTCCTCGGCGATGAAATGGAAGCCCGACTGCCCTTCCGTCGTGAACTGCTTCGGCTGCGTGACAAAGACGCGCAGCGAACGCAGCTTGTCGGGCTCGACCGGGACCGCGAAGGAGGTGCCCTCCGGCTGGTCGATCTCGTTGATGCTCATTGTAGCACCCGGCAGGCCTTCGAGCGACAGGAAGATGACGCGCGGCTCCGGTATCATGTTCAAAAGCTTGACCGTGTAGCCGTTGCGGATCGAACCGTCGGACAGCGTCACGAAGACCGGATTGCGGTCCTTCTGCACATTGACCTCCAGCCGGTCGCGGCTGAGCAGCGCATAGAGCATGACGACGCCGATCAGCGCCCAGGCGGTCATGTAGATCAGCGAGCGGATGCGGAAGACGATCTTCCAGTCGAAATGCTTGACGCGGTCGTCGAACTTGCCGTCCGTGTCGCGCACCCGCGTCGGATCGATCGCGCCCGTCTCGGGGTTCTTCGCGATCGCCATGTTGTGGTTGTACTCGCGCAGCGTCGAATAGGAGATCAGGCCGCGTTCCTTGCCGACCTTGGTCATGATGTCGTCGCAGGCGTCGATGCACAGCGCGCAGGTGATGCATTCGAGCTGCTGGCCGTCGCGGATGTCGATGCCCGTCGGGCACACGGCGACGCAGGCGTTGCAATCGACGCAATCGCCGACGGACTTGCCCTCGGCGGCCGCCTTCTTGGCGTGGCGCGAACGCGGTTCGCCGCGCCAGTCATTATAGGTAACGACGAGGGAATCCTCGTCCAGCATCGCCGCCTGGATGCGCGGCCACGGGCACATGTAGATGCACACCTGCTCGCGCATCAGCCCGCCGAAGACATAGGTCGTCGCCGTCAGCACCGCGACGGTCGAATAGGCGATGAACGGCGCCTGGAAGGTGACGAAGTTCCACAGAAGCGTCGGCGCATCGGCGAAATAGAAAATCCACGCGCCGCCCGTCGCCACCGAGATCACCAGGAAGGTCGCGTGGGTGGCGATCAGCTTGCGCGCCTTTTCGAACGACCAGGGCGCTTTGGAAAGACGCATGCGCGCATTGCGGTCGCCCTGCCAGAAGCGTTCGACGGCGATGAACAGGTCGGTCCAAACGGTCTGCGGACAGGTATAGCCGCACCATGCGCGTCCGACGATGGAGGTGACGAGGAACAGGCCGACGCCGGCCATGACAAGCAGGCCGGCGACGTAGAAGAACTCCTGCGGCCAGATCTCGATGAAGAAGAAATAGAAGCGGCGATTGGCCATGTCGATCAGGATCGCCTGGTCGGGCGCATGGGCGCCGCGGTCCCATCTGAGCCAGGGCGTCACGTAATAAATGCCCAGCGTGATCAGCATGATGATCCACTTGAGCCGGCGGAACCGCCCTTCCGCGCGTTTCGGGAAAATCTGCTCGCGCGCCGCATACAGCGGCTGCGCCTTCTGCTTCGCGCCGGCATTGACCGGCTGGACATCCAGGGGCGCAGGCGCGCTCGCGGCGTCCGGGTTCAGTTCTTGAGTGCTGGGCTGATGTTCCATGTCGGGCCACTTCTTTCCGCCGACCAGATGCCATTTCGCAAAGCGGCTTCGCTTTGACTTGCGTCAACTGGTCGGGTCGGACGGCAAGATTAAGGTGTTCGACAGATGCATTTTTTCCGGCATACTCGCAATTCCGTGTCAATTTGTCACAGGAAGGGGACCGGTAGCATGAATGCGATCATCGATTTTCTGAACACGATCTTCTGGGGCTACGTATTGATCTACGGGCTGCTGGCTGTCGGGATCTTCTTCACTGTTCGGCTGGGTTTCCTCCAGTTCAGGCATTTCCCCGAATTCTTTCGCGTCCTGCGGGCCAGCCGGGAAACCGACCGCGCGGGCATTACGCCGCTGCAGGCGCTGACGGTCAGCCTCGCCTCGCGCGTCGGCACCGGCAACCTCGCCGGCGTCGCGGTCGCGCTGACGCTGGGCGGACCGGGCGCGATCTTCTGGATGTGGATGGTGGCGCTGGTCGGCATGGCGACGGCCTATGCTGAATCGACGCTGGCGCAGCTTTACAAGACGCGCAATGCGGAGGGGAACTACCGCGGCGGTCCGGCTTTTTACATCGCGCGCGGGCTCGGCCTTCCCTGGCTCGGCGGGGTATTCTCCGTCTGCCTGATCCTGTCCTTCGGACTGGTCTTCAATGCCGTGCAGGCGAATTCGATCGCCGGCGCGGTCGAGACCGCCTTCGGCCTGCCGACCTGGGCCTGCGGCGTCCTGCTCGCCGTTCTGACGGCCGTCGTCATCTTCGGCGGCATCAAGCAGATCGCCCGCGTCGCGGAAATCGTCGTGCCCTTCATGGCGGTCGCCTATCTGCTCGTCGCAATCTTCGTGATCATCGTCAATATCGCCGAAGTGCCGGGCGTCTTCGGCATGATCATCGGCAATGCGTTCGGCATCCAGGAAGCGGCGGGCGGCGTGACCGGCGGTCTGGCGGCGGCCATGCTGAACGGCGTCAAGCGCGGCCTGTTCTCCAACGAGGCCGGCATGGGCTCGGCGCCCAACATCGCCGCCGTGGCGACGCCCGACCCGCACCACCCCTCCTCGCAGGGACTGGTGCAGGGGCTCGGCGTGTTCATCGACACGCTGCTGATCTGCAGCGCCACCGCCTTCATGATCCTGCTGTCCGGCGTCTACACGCCCGGCATGGAGACGACCGGCACCGAGCTGACCCAACAGGCGCTCAGCGCCCATGTCGGCGGCGCGGGCATCTATTTCGTGGCGATCGCGATCTTCTTCTTCGCCTTCACCTCGATCATCGGCAACTACTCCTATGCGGAGAACGCGCTGACCTTCCTCGGCGCGGGAACCGGCGTTCCGGTGCTCGTCATGCGGGTCGGCGTGCTGCTGATGGTGATCTGGGGCGCGATGCAGAGCGTCGCGACGGTGTTCAATACCGCCGACGCCTCGATGGGGCTGATGGCGACGATCAACCTGATCGCGATCGTGGCTCTGTCGGGGACGGTGGTGAAGCTGACGAAGGACTATTTCGCCCAGCGCAAGGCCGGCCAGGTGCCGACCTTCCACGCCGCCGACTACGAGGAACTGAAAGGCCATATCGACGACACGATCTGGCATCGCGACAACGCCTGACGCATTACCGTCCGGCGATCAGGACAGCCCAACAAAAAAGGGCGGTGACCAGGTCACCGCCCTTTTCGTTTCGTTCGCTTGGAGGAGGCTTACTGGCCGCCGCCGAGGCCGTGGACATAGACGGCCAGTTGCTTGACGGTCGTCTCGCCGAGACGGCTGCTCCAGGCCGGCATCACACCCTGACGCGGGCTCGACACCTGGGCGACGATGTCGGCATGGGTGCCGCCATAGAGCCAGATCGCGTCCGACAGGTTGGGCGCGCCGACTTCGGCCATGCCCTCGCCCGCTTCGCCGTGACAGAAGCCGCACTGCTCTTCGAAGACCACCGCGCCGCGTTCGGCGGCCGCCTCGTCATACTCCTGACCGGAGAGCTGGCGGACATACCAGGCGACGTCGACGATCTGGTCGCGCTCCAGCAACTCGTCGCGCCCGAAAGCGGGCATGTCGGAGATGCGGGTATCCTCGTCCTGATCGTAGCGCACGCCATGCATCAGCGTGGTGTAGATGTCCTCGATGGTGCCGCCCCAGATCCAGGCGTCGTCATTGAGGTTCGGGTAGCCGGGGCCACCCTGCGCGCCGGAGCCATGGCACTGTTCGCAATAGACCTTGAAGGTCGATGCGCCGCCGGCCGTGGCGAACTGCAGCAATTCGGGATCCGCGCTGACCTCGGTGACGTCGGTCGCCGCGAGCTTGTCCAGATAGACGGCTTGCGACGCCTTCAGGTCAGTCATCTCCTGGGCGAGCTCGCCGCGGCTCGACCAGCCGAGGATACCGGCTGTCGCGCCCGTGATGCCCGGCCAGGCCGGATAGAACACGGTATAGGCGAGCGCCCAGATGATGCAGGCGTAGAAGGTCCACAGCCACCAGCGCGGCAGCGGGTTGTTCAGTTCCTTGATGCCGTCCCATTCGTGACCCGTGGTCTCGACGCCGGAGACTTCATCGATTTCGTTCTTGTCGGCCATGGATCAGTCCTCCTTGAAGGGGATGCGGGCCGCATCGTCACTGGATTTCTTGCCGCCGGGCCGCAGGGTCCACAGGACCACGGCCACGAAGACCGCGAACATGAAGGCCAACCCCCAGCTGTCGGCGAAGGCGCGCATGTTGTGATAGTCGAGTTCCATCGCCGCCTCCTACCGGTAGTTTTCTTCGGGTTCGTAGACCGAGAAGTCGACGAGCGTGCCAAGCATCTGGAGATAGGCGACAAGCGCGTCCATCTCGGTGACCTTGGTCGGATCGCCGTCGAAATCGCCGAGCACGGCCTTCGGATAGCGCTCCTCGAGGCCGGACCAGTCGGCGTCGGGATTGGCCTGATCCATCAGGTCGGCTTCGGCATTCTCGACCATGTCGTCCGAATAGGGCACGCCCACGCGCCGGTTGGCGATCAGGTGGCCCGAGACGTTCTCGATTTTCAGTTCCGTGTTGGCGAGGAACGCGTAGGACGGCATGACCGATTCCGGCACCACCGACTGCGGGTGGATCAGGTGTTCGACATGCCACTCGTTCGAGTAGCGGCCGCCGACCCGGGCCAGGTCAGGCCCGGTTCGTTTCGATCCCCACTGGAACGGATGGTCGTACATCGACTCCGCGGCCAGCGAGTAGTGACCGTAGCGCTCCACCTCGTCGGTGAACGGACGGATCATCTGGCTGTGGCAAAGGTAGCAGCCCTCGCGCACATAGATGTTCCGGCCGGCCAGCTCGAGCGGTGAATAGGGACGCATCCCCTCCACCTTCTCGATCGTGTTCTGCAGGTAGAACAGCGGAGCGATCTCGACGATGCCGCCGATCGTCACCACGACAAAGGAGGCGGCGAACAGGAGCGTGACGTTCTTTTCGAGAACAGCGTGTTTTTCAATGAAAGACATTGGATTGGCTCCTTATTCCGCCGGCGCGAGCGCTTCGGCCTCGGCGCCCATCGGCACCTCGGACCGCACGTCGCCGCGGATCGTCTTGTAGATGTTGAAGGCCATCACCAGAGCGCCCGCGAGATACAGGAGCCCACCAACCATGCGCAGCACGTAATAGGGGTGCATCGCAGCGATGGATTCGGCGAAGGAGTAAACCAGATAGCCCTGGTCATCATACTCGCGCCACATCAGGCCCTGCATGATGCCCGACACCCACATCACGGCCGCGTAGACCACGATGCCGAGCGTCGCCAGCCAGAAGTGCCAGTTGACAAGGCGCAGGCTGTAGAGGCGCTGGCGGTTCCACAGTTTCGGCGTCAGGTAGTAGAGCGCGCCGAACGAGATCATGCCGACCCAGCCGAGCGCACCCGAATGCACGTGGCCGATGGTCCAGTCCGTGTAGTGGCTGAGCGAGTTGACCGCCTTGATCGACATCATCGGACCTTCGAAGGTCGACATGCCGTAGAAGGCGACCGAGATCACCAGCATACGCAGGATCGGGTCGGTTCTGAGCTTGTCCCATGCGCCGGACAGCGTCATCAGGCCGTTGATCATGCCGCCCCAGGAAGGCATCCAGAGCATGATCGAGAACACCATGCCGAGCGTCTGCGCCCAGTCGGGCAGCGCCGTGTAGTGCAGGTGGTGCGGACCGGCCCAGATATAGAGGAAGATCAGCGCCCAGAAGTGGATGATCGACAGCCGGTAGGAATAAACCGGACGGCCCGCCTGCTTCGGCACGAAGTAGTACATCATGCCGAGGAAGCCTGCGGTCAGGAAGAAGCCCACCGCGTTGTGGCCGTACCACCACTGGGTCAGCGCGTCCTGAACGCCCGAGAAGGCCGAGTAGCTCTTCGCGCCGAGCAGCGATACCGGCATCGACAGGTTGTTGACGATGTGCAGCATCGCGATGGTCACGATGAAGGCGAGATAGAACCAGTTCGCCACATAGATATGCGGCTCCTTGCGCTTGAAGATCGTGCCCATGAACACGATCAGATAGGCGACCCAGACAACCGTCAGCCAGAGATCGACATACCATTCCGGCTCGGCATATTCGCGGCCTTCCGTGATGCCCAGGAGATAGCCGGTCGCCGCCATGACGATGAACAGCTGGTAGCCCCAGAACACGAACCAGGCGAGACCGCCGCCGAACAGGCGCGCGCGCGTGGTCCGCTGGACAACGTAGAAGGACGTCGCGATCAGCGCGTTGCCACCGAAGGCGAAGATGACCGCCGAGGTGTGCAGCGGCCGCATGCGGCCGAAATTGAACCAGGGCTCGATATTGAGCTCCGGCCAGGCAAGCTGCGAGGCAACCACCACGCCGACGAGAAATCCGACAATCCCCCAGAACAGCGTGATGATCGCGCCATAGCGAATCACGCCGTCCATATAGCCGGACGTATCGACGGGCGCGCTGCCCGCAGTGGAAAACTTGGTGTTCCGCAGCATCACGACGGTCGCGATGGCGAGGACAAGGAAGATGACCCAGGCATGCGTTGAAAACGCCGCATCCTGAGCGAACGCCGCGGCGAGCAAGACCAGGAAAGCTCCCAGCCCGACCAGCGCGGTCCCTAAGCTATTATTCATGGGTAAGACCCCCTTCGGACATGCGTCTTGGTCGGTCTCGGCTGTCCCGGCCGCCCGACCCCTTTTCGCACTGACCTTATGTCAACGCTTCGCTCTCAACTGCCTTGACCTGAATCAATGTGGACACTCAACCAACGGGCAATGCTTGGCGACAGTTGAAGACGCCTATCAAGGGGCCGTGTTGATGAACATCGAACAGGTCATCATGTCCGAGGATAACGTGATTCCGCTGCCCCGTGCAGCCGGTAAAGATGTCGAATCCGTCTGCAGCAAACTGCTCGTCCATCACGACGAACAGATCGTGCTGTGCGAACGGCTCGAAGAGGTCGCCGACGAACTGCCGGCGCTATCCGACACGCAAATGTGCCTGAGCCTCGCGCGCCAGATCCACCCGATGATTCGCGCCGCCCATGAATATGAGGAAAAGACGCTCTTTCCCCTGCTGATGACGACGGACAAGATGGACGACACCCTCAAATCGACCGTCGAGCGCCTGCGCTACGAGCATTGGGAAGACGAGAGTTTCGCCGACGAGGTCGCCGACGCGATGATCCGTTTCGTCACCGACCGGGCCTCCTCCAACGCCGAGACGCTGGCCTATATGCTGCGCGGCTTCTTCGAGGGCCTGCGCCGCCATATCGCCTTCGAGCGCGAGCATATCGTTCCCATCCTCTGCAAGGTCCACAAGTCATGCCCGTGATGGACGCAGAACGCATTCTCGCCGGTCAGCGCGGCACCGTGCCGCGCTATACGAGCTACCCCACCGCGCCGCATTTCGCCGACCAGAACGGCCTTGCGATCGCCCGCTCGCGGCTTCAAAACCTGCCCGCCGGCGAGGCGGTGTCGCTCTATCTGCACATACCGTTTTGCGACCGGCTCTGCTGGTTCTGCGGCTGCCATACCAAACACACGCTCAAATACGCGCCGGTCGAAGCCTATATCGGCGCGTTGATCGCGGAATTGGCCACCGTGCGGGAAACCGCCGGCAGCCAACTCCGGCTGGCGCATCTGCATCTCGGCGGGGGGTCTCCGAGCATGCTGCGCCGGCCGGATTTCGAACGCCTTTCCGCCGCCTTGCGGGAAAATTTCGACCTCGGCCCGGAGACCGAAATCAGCGTCGAGATCGATCCGTCCGATGTGACCGACGAGACCCTCGCGGGCCTCGTCGCGCTCGGCGTGACGCGCGCCAGCGTCGGCGTCCAGGACTTCTCCGACGCCGTGCAGGAAGCGATCAACCGGCCGCAGAGTTTCGAGCAGACGCGCGACGTGATCGCGGCGCTGCGCGCCACCGGCATCCATTCGCTGAACATCGACGCGCTCTACGGCCTGCCGCTGCAGACCGAGGAACGGCTGATGGCGACCATCGACCAGGTGCTGTCGCTTTCGCCCGACCGCATCGCGCTGTTCGGCTACGCCCATGTGCCGTGGATGAAGAAGCACCAGAAGCTGATTCGCGACGAGGACCTGCCTGGCACGATGGAGCGTTTCCACCATGCAGCGCTGGCCGCCGACCGGATCGCCGGCGCGGGCTATCGCCGCATCGGTATCGACCATTTCGCCAAGCCCGGCGACACGATGGCGATCGCCGCCGAGGAAGGCCGGCTGCACCGGAACTTCCAGGGCTACACGACAGATGCCTGCCAGACCCTGATCGGCGTCGGCGCGTCGTCGATCAGTTCCTATGGCGACGCCTATGTCCAGAACATCGTGCCGACCGCGCAATATGAGAAGGCCGTGCAAGACGGCCAGCTCTCGGCCATGCGCGGCGTGCAGTTGAACCTCGACGACCGGATCCGCGCCTGGATCATCGAAAGGCTGATGTGCGACTTCGCCTTTTCCTTCGATGCTCTCGAGGAGCGGTTCGGCTATGCGGCCCGCTCCTACATCGCCGAGGCGAAGATCGCCGCCGCAAACGATACGTTCAAGCTTTGCCGGATCGACGGAAACCGCTTCGCCGTGCGCGAAGAGGCGCGTCCCTTCACCCGGATCGTGGCGAGCTGGTTCGACGCCTATCTGAACGACAGTTCGGTGCGCTATTCCAAGGCGGTCTGACACGCCGGTCTGACGAAGACCGCCCTCCCCGTGTGAAAAACCGCGATCAGTCGTCGCGTTCGCAGGCCGAGCGCAGGCGTTCCAGATCGGGCACGATCACCGTGCGGTTGTTCTCCACCTCGATCACGCCGGCCTTGCGCAGCTTGGTGATCTGACGGCTGACGGTCTCGATCGTCAGGCCGAGGAAATCCGCGATATCGGAACGCTTGAGCGGCAGTTCGAACTGGATCGGACCTTCATGGACATCCAGTTCCGGATCGATATGCGCAGCGATCAGGAACAGGAAGCTGGCGACCTTCTCTCCGGCCGACTTGCGACCGAGCGTCAGCATCCACTCGCGCGCCTCGTCCAGTTCGTCCAGCGTCTGCTCGTGAAGGCGGTGTTCGAGCTGCGGCGATTCCCGGACCAGCTCTTCCAGCACGGCCTTGGGGAAGGAACAGACACGCACATCGGTCGCCGCATCGGCGATCACATTGCTCTGCTCGCGAAACGGCCGTCCCATGAAATCCGGCGCGAACTGCAGGCCGACGATCTGCTGGCGGCCATCGGCAAGTAGTTTCGACAGTTTCACCACGCCGCGCAGAATGTTGGAGTAGCGATGCACATCCTCGCCCGCCGACAACAATTCGTGCCCGCTCTGGTAGCTGTGCTGCTTGGTGAAACGGTTCAGCTTCGTCAGCTGTTCTGGCGTCAGCGCGCCGCACACGCCCTTGTGCCGGGCCTCGCAGGCGCGGCAAATCGCCGGAATATCCGAATTGTGAACGTCTTTTCGGGCTGTACTCATTTCCAGTCCGCTCTCCCCGTCAGGCTGTTCCGGCGCTCGTTTGTCTTTATATCCCAATACGCCATGCGCAAAACCGCATCGAAATGCGAGTCTTGCATAAATCATATTCTGGAGAAAACGGGCGAACGCGGCAAGATGTCACTCTCTGCCGCGTTCGAAAACGGTCGCCTGTTCCTGACCCTCAGGCCAGCGCGCCTGGTCCGGGGATGGCCGATGGCGGGTTCTTGCCGGCGATGATCATGCCGAGAATGTCATCGGTGGTCACCTTGTCGACCTCGACGGTGCCGACCAGCTGACCGTTCTTCATCACATTGGCGCGGTCGCACAGTTTCTTCACCTGATGGACATCGTGGTCGATCAGGAAGATGCCGATGCCGGACCGCTTCAATTCGTCGATCAGGTCGGCAACCATCTGCGTCTCATGCGGACCGAGCGCCGCGGTCGGTTCGTCCATGATCAGGATCTTGGCGTTGAAATAGACCGCGCGCGCGATCGCGACCGACTGCCGCTGCCCGCCGGAAAGACCCGAGACCGGCGTGTGGAAGCGCCGGAAATTCGGGTTGAGGCGATGCATGATCTTGCGAGTCTCGGCTTCCATCGAATTGTCGTCGAGAAGCCCGGTGGCGGAGACCATCTCGCGGCCGAGGAACAGGTTCGACGCGGCGTCGAGATTGTCTGCCAGCGCCAGCGTCTGGTAGATCGTCTCGATATTGTAGCGGCGGGCGTCGCGGGGATTGTTGATCACCGCCTTCTCGCCATTGATGAAGATGTCGCCGCCGTCGCGTTGCAGCGCGCCGGAAAGCATCTTCATAAGGACGGATTTGCCCGCGCCGTTGTGGCCCAGCACGCCGACCACTTCGCCGGCGTTGAGGTCGATCGTGACATGATCGACGGCCTTGATGCCGCCGAAGGATTTCTGCATGTCGCGCAGTTCGACGAGCGGCGCACCATTCGTGCTCATACTTTGGCCCCCGTGCGCTTGCGGTAGATGATGTCGATCAGCACGGCGACGACGAGGACCGCGCCAACGACGATGTTCTGGAACGGCGCATCGACGCCGACCATCGCCATGCCGGATTGCAGCGACTGCATGATCAGGGCACCCAGGATGGCGCCGTAGATCGTGCCGAGCCCGCCCGAGAGCGCCGTGCCGCCGATGACGGCCGCGGCGATGACGCGCAATTCGTCGAGCGTGCCGATATCGTTGGAATGGAACGACAGGCGCGCCGAGGCGACGAGGCCCGCCAGCGCGCAGAGAGCGCCCATCATGGCGAAGACCTTGACCGTCAGCAGGCGCGTATTGATGCCCGACAGTTCGGCGGCGTCCGGATTGCCGCCGGTGGCGAAAATGTAGCGCCCGAGCCGGGTGCGCTGCGCGACGACCGTCATGACCACCGCGACGGCGATCAGCAGCAGGACCGAGAAGGGTATGCCGTATCCGGAGGTGAAGCCCTCCGGCATGACTTCGCCGCGCGCCTCGAAGATGCGCTGCAGCCGCGGGCCCGGAATTTCATACGCGTTCAGGATGGCGACGAAGCCGAGGATCACGACGGCGACGAGCGCGCCAAGCGAGACTTCGGCCCAGAGCGGCTTGACCGGGAACTCGTGGGCGACCTTGTTCGCCCTGCCCCGCCACATCGCATAGAAGGCGAAGGCGACCGCAACGAAACCGAAAACCCAGCTCCAGGTCGGGCCGAGCGTGCCGTCGATGCCGCCGAACAGGGTGAAATTGTGGTCGAGCGGGCCGATCGTCTGCCCGGTCGTCAGGTACCAGGCGACGTTGCGCCAGACCAGGAGACCGCCAAGCGTGACGATGAAGGCGGGCACGCCCAGATATCCGATGATCCAGCCATGGAACGCCCCGATGATGACGCCCGACAGCACGCCGACGGCGATCGCGATCGGCGCCGTGGCCGGGTGATTGAGGCCGAGGCCGAGCCATTCCGGCGTCACCACGGTCTGCGTCATGGCCATCATGGCGGAACAAGTCGCCAGCAGCGCGCCGACCGAGAGGTCGATATGCCGCGTGACGATGATGAAAACCATGCCCGTCGCCATGATGGCGACCGACGCGGTCTGGATCGTCAGGTTGAAGATATTACGCGGGGTCAGGAACCGGCCGTCGAAAAGCCCGCCGGTCAGAATGTTGAAAACAAGGCAGATGACGATAAAGGCGCCAATCATGCCAAGCAGGCGGGTATCGAGTTCCAGCGACGCGAAGATATTGCGCGGCTTTGCCGGCGCGCTTGCCGTGGTGGACGTGTCGGTCATGGCCGTCTTCCAGGTGTCAGCATCTGAACGCCCCCACCCCGAAGGATGGGGACGTTGATCACGCTTTGTGTAACAGACGGTGAGTGTCAGTTACAGGGGGACGGGCCGCCCGAGACGCCCTGGCAAAGGTCTTCCTTGGAAATCCAGCCGGCGTCCACGACGACGTCGAGATTGTCCGCGGTGATCGGCACCGGAGCCAGGAACTTGGCGGTCATGGTCGTGCCGGCCGGCGACGTCCATTCCTGGGCGCCGTCAATATCCGCCATGGCCGTTCCGCCAGCGAGCTGAGCCGCGATATCGCCGGCATTCTTGCCGAGTTCGCGGGCGTCCTTCCAGACCGAGACGGTCTGCGTGCCCTTGGCGACGCGGTTCAGGGCGGCGTGGTCGCCGTCCTGGCCGGAGACCGGGATGCCTTCCATGCCCTGCGCGGTCAGCGCGGCCACCGCACCGCCGGCGGTGCCGTCATTGGAAGCCACCACGGCGTCGACCTTGTTGTCGTTGGCCGTCAGGATCTGCTCCATGTTGCGCTGCGCGTTGGCCGGAAGCCAGCCATCGGTGTAGGCCTCGCCGACGATGGTGATGTCACCCGCGTCGATGGCGCCCTGCAGCACTTCCTGCTGACCGCCGCGAAGGAAGTCGGCGTTCGGATCGGTGGGCGAACCCTTGATCATCACGTAGTTGCCCTTCGGCGCGGCCGCGAGAACGGCGCGGGCCTGCATGCGGCCGACCTCGACATTGTCGAAGGTCAGGTAGAAGGCGCGGCTGTCCTCGATCAGGCGGTCATAGGCAATGACCGGAATCCCCTCGTCGGCGGCGGCCTGCACGGCCGGAATGATCGCCTGGGTGTCCTGTGCGAGCACGATCAGCGCGTCGACGCCCTGCGCCATCAGGCTTTCCACGTCGGAAAGCTGCTTGGCGGAAGACGACTGCGCGTCGGTCGAGATGTAGGTGTCGCCATTCGCCTCGATGGCGCCCTTCATGGCCGCCTCGTCTGTTTTCCAGCGTTCTTCCTGGAAGTTGGACCAGGACACGCCAATGGTCTTGCCGTCAGCCCACGCCGAACCGGCCATGGCAACGGACAAAACTGCGCCCGCGAGGAGCGCGCTCGTAAACTTCTTCATATAAACCTCCCGGTGCATCGAAATGCATTAAGGGGCCGAACCAGCGATCCAGACCCGTTGACGAAGCCTTTAATTCAAGCCTCAAAAAAAATCGTGACTCAAAAGAGCTTGCATGTCAACATGAAAGGAAATCGAATAAGTTATTGCGATGCAACAATTTTTCTTTTGCATTGCACCCGGAGCGAGAGGAGGCGACCGGGACCATGACCACGGTTCTCCGTTCGGACGACATGCGCCGGCTCAACCGATTGCGTATCATGCAGATCGTCCGCCGCAAGGGCGCGATTAGTCGCAGCGAGATCGCCCAGGCCGTCGCGCTGAGCCCCGCGACCGTGTCGACGATTTCCAACGACCTGATCGCGGAAGGCGTCCTGACGGCGCGCGGAAACGAGGCCGCGTCCAATATCGGGCGCGGGCGGCCGAGCGTGCATCTTTCTGTCAATCCGGGGTTCCGCCACGCCGTGCTGATCATTCTCAAGATCGGCGCGATCAACATTTCCATCGTCGATTACGCCGGCGCCGTCGTCGCCCACCAGGATTTCCATATCGACATGGCCAATATCGGCATGGACGAGTTCCGCGCGACGCTGATCGAGGAAATCCGCCAGACCTGGCAGGCTTCGGGCCTGCCCGACAGCCAGATGGCGCGCATTTCCATCGGCGTGCAGGGCGCGACCGACATCGCCGGCCAGAAATTGCTCCGCTCGCCGATGACGCCGCTGACCGACATCCCGGTGGCGCACTGGCTTGAAGAAGAGTTCGGCGCGCCGGCCCGCCTGACCAATGACTGCGACCTGATCGCCCGGGCGCTAAACTGGCGCGACCCGGAACGGTATCGGGAAAACTTCGCCGCGATCCTGCTGGCGCACGGCGTCGGCATGGGGCTGTTCCTGCGCGGAAACATCATCAACGGTACGAAATCCTCCGGCACGGAGTTCGGTCACATGCTGCACCGTCCGGGCGGCGCGCTTTGCCGCTGCGGCGCGCGCGGCTGCATCGAGGCGAATGCCGGCGACTATGCGATCGTGCGCCGCTATCGCGGCGATCCGGAAGATACGGCGCCGGCGAGCCATGTGACCGCCACGGAAATCGCCGAGATCGCAGAGGCCGCGCGCGGTCAGGATGCACGCGCGCTCGATGCGCTTGCCGCCGCGGGACGGGCGCTCGGTTCAGGGCTGGCCGGCATCTACGCCCTCGTCGACCCGTTCCGTATCGCCTTTGTCGGACACGGCGTCGCCGCCTTCGAATTCATGGAGCCAGCGCTGCGCGAGATACTGGAGAACTCCAATGCCAATGCCGCCAAGGACATCCCCATCGACCTGTTCGCCAACGAAATGCCGCTGGTTCTCGAAGGCTGCCGCATCGACGCGCTTTCCGAAATCGACGCCATCCAGGCTGAACGCCTGGGCGAGCAGGCAAGAGCGTGAGGCGAAATTCATGAAGCACAAGCTGAAAGTGACCTGTAGCGCAGCGGCCGCCCTCGCCTTTTCCGCGCTCACGCCGGCTCTGGCGGACGAGACGGAAGCGCCCTGGGCGGAGCGCGCCATCATCGGGCATGTCGACCAGTCGACATTGAGGGGCCGGCTCGACCGCGAGACGCTGGAGGCATTGCGCGACAAGGGCGAAACGCTGTTCGGCGCGAAGTTCACCGAGCTGGACGGCGCCGGCCGCAAGATGGCGACGCAGGCGATCATCCCGACCAAGCGCAAGCGCCCGCCGGATCTCGAATTCCAGCGCATCGCCGGCATGGACGCCAATTCCTGTTCGAGCTGCCACAGCCAGCCAGTGATGGGCGGCGCGGGCGACTTCACCGTCAATGTGTTCGTCAATGAAGGCTTCGTGAACGCAGATTTCGACACGGTCGATCCGCAGTTCTCCAATGAGCGCAACACCAATCACCTGATGGGCGCGGGGCTGGTCGAATTGCTGGCGCGCGAGATGACCGCCGATCTCCACCGGATCCGCAAGGAGACGCTGCACGCGGCGCGCGAGACCGGCGAGCCGGTGACGGCGGACCTCGTAACCAAGGGCATCTCCTTCGGCAGGATCACCGCCGAGCCCGACGGCATTCTCGATATCGCGAAGATCGAGGGCGTCGACACCGATCTCGTCATCCGGCCCTTCTCGCAGAAGGGCGTGATGACCTCTTTGCGCCAGTTCGGCGTCAACGCCATGAACCAGCATCACGGCATGCAGGCCGACGAACGGTTCGGCTCGCGCTGGACCGGCGAGGCCGATTTCGACGAGGACGGCCATGACGACGAACTGACCGAGGGCGACATCTCGGCGCTGACCGCATGGCAGGCGACATTGCCGCCCCCGGCCGTCATGGTGCCGGACAGCGAACGATGGCGCGAGGCCGCAGCAAGGGGCAGCGCGCAGTTCGACGCGATCGGCTGCAACGAATGCCATGTCCGCGCCCTGCCGCTGAAAAGCCTCGATTTCGCCGATCCCGGCCCCTTCGACGCCGCCGGCACGCTGCGCGACGCCGAGATCGACGGCGCGGTCTACGACCTGTCGCTGATGGACTGGGCGAAGGACCTGGAGAAAAACGACAGGGGCGAATACCTGATCCCGACCTTCGGCGACCTGAAGCGCCATGTGATCACCGACCGGCAGGTCGCCGCGCTCGGCAATGAACTGCTCGGCCAGCGCTTCGTCGAGCGCAACGAGTTCCAGACCTCGGAATTGTGGGGGATCGGCTCGACCGCGCCTTACGGGCATCGCGGCGACTTCACGACGCTGGACGGCGTCATCCGCGCCCATGGCGGCGCGGCCCGCGCGTCGCGCGACGCCTATGTCGACCTCTCCGATGCGGACCGCAGCGCGCTCATCGCCTGGCTCAAGACACTGGTGATACCGCAATGAAAAAGCTCGCTTTTCTCCTCCTTCTCGCAAGCCTGTCCGGCGTCTCCCCGCTTGCCGCGCAGGACAATTCCGGTTCCGGCGATGCTTCGGAGACACCGGCAGACCTGCCGATGGACGTGCCGGTGATGGTCGAGGAGGCGCTCGCCGCCGGCATCGACCACCAATATACCGGCCCGTGGGAGTATTTCGTCGGCGGCGGCGCGGCCGCCTTCGACTGCAATGGCGACCGCCTGCCCGATCTCGCGGTTGCCGGCGGCACCTCGAAGGCGAGCCTTTATGTCAATCGCAGCGCCATCGGCGGCGAGCTGCGCTTCGAGGAAAAACCCGACGCCCTGCCCGACGATACGCGCGACAAGGTGACCGGCCTCTATCCGCTCGACATCGACAATGACGGCCATCGCGATCTGGTCGTGCTCCGCGTCGGCGAGAACATCATCCTCAAGGGCGGACCGGACTGTACATTCACGGAGGCCAACCGCGCCTTCGCCTTCAATGGCGGCCGCGCATGGACAACGGCCTTCGCGGCGACCTTCGAACCGCATCTGCCCTTCCCGACGCTCGCTTTCGGCAATTATGTCGACCGCTCCGCGCCGGGCTCGCCCTGGGGCACCTGCCACGACAACGAGCTGGTGCGCCCGCTCGGCGGCGGCGAACGGCCGGACTATTCCGAGCCGAACATGCTGACGCCCGGCTATTGCGCGCTCTCCATGCTATTCACCGACTGGAACCGGTCGGGGGAGCCGGCGCTGCGCGTCACCAATGACCGGCAATATTACCGCGAGGGGCAGGAACAGCTCTGGCGCGTTTCGCCGGACCGCCCGCCCCGCCCCTATCGCCGCGCCGACGGCTGGCGGCGCATGCAGATCTGGGGCATGGGCATCGCGGAAGCCGATCTCAACGCCGACGGCTATCCGGAATATGCGCTCACCTCGATGGGCGACACCAAGCTGCAGACGCTCGACTCGGAGGCCGAGCCGGACCGGCCCGTCTATCGCGACATCGCCTTCGACGAGAACGCTACCGCCCACCGGCCCTATACGGGCGACGACCTGAAGCCCTCGACCGGCTGGCACGCCGAGTTCCAGGACTTCAACAATGACGGCCGGCTCGACCTGTTCATCGCCAAGGGCAATGTCCAGCAAATGCAGGATTTCGCCGCCTACGACCCGGACAACCTGCTGCTCGGCAAGGCCGGCGGCGGCTTCCTGGAGACAGGCGACAAGGCCGGCATCGCCCTGCCCCGGCGCGGCCGCGGCGCGGCGATCGCCGATTTCAACATGGACGGCATGCTCGACCTCGCCGTGGTCAACCGCGAGGCCCCGGTCTCGCTGTTCCGCAATGCCGGCGGCCGCACGGCAAACGGCAAGACGCGCCCAATGGGCAACTGGCTGGAGATCGAGCTTCGCCAGGACGGCGTCAACCGCGACGCCATCGGCGCGACGGTCACCGTGAAGTCCGGCAACGAGACACGCACCCGCAAGGTGCATGTCGGCGGCGGCCACGCCTCGGCCTCGGCCGGCTTCATTCATGTCGGCACCGGCACCGCCGAACGCGCCCAGATCCGCATCCAGTGGCCGGACGGCGAATGGTCCGCGCCCTTCCGCGTCTTCGCCAACAATTTCGTGGTCATCGAACGCGGCGCGACGACGGCGCAGTACTGGTATCCGCCGGAGTGATGATATGGCGAGCGGCACTGTATCCTGCACTTGCGGCAAGGTCGTCTTCGAGACAACCGGAAATCCGATCACGACAGTGATCTGCTGTTGCGATGATTGCCAGAAGGCCGGACGGCGCCTGGAAGCGCTGCCGGGCGCCGCGCCGGTGCTCGACGCGCATGGCGGAACCGCGGTTACCCTCTGGCCGAAAGACCGAATCACCTGCGTTGCGGGCGACGATCTGCTTGAGAGTTTCAAGCTGTATGACAAATCGATCACCAACCGCGCTTACACGACGTGTTGCAACGCGGCGATGATGATCCGCTTCGATCGCGGGCCGCACTGGAACTCGGTCTTTCGCGATCGCATTGACGGGAAAAGACCACCGGCGGAGGTCCGCATTCAAACGCGCTTCGTCGAAAATGTGCCCGAGGACGGCATACCGTCCTACCGGCGCTTTCCGGCCAGCCTGATCGCGCGCATCGCGTGGTCCATGGTGCCGATGTTTGCGCGCCGCCTCACACGCTGACCGCCCGCAGTCTCGGGCCCCGCGTCTTCATGTAGAGCGTGCCGATGATCACCAGATTGACGGCGGCGGCATAGGCGGCGATGGCGTAGGCCATCGAATAGTCGCCGGTCAGGTCGAACAGGAAGCCGCCGAGATAGCCGCCATTGGCATGGCCGATCCAGCCGAAGAGGCTAACGATGGCCATGGCGGAAGCCCGCCGCGACGGATGGGTCAGCGAGGCGATCGAAACCAGCACGCCGGTCATGACGCCCGCATAGCCGAATCCGTAGACGGCGGCGTAGAGATAGAAGCCCGTCAGGCTGTCCATCCACATGAAGCCGTAGACGAGCAGCCCCATCCAGGCGGTCGCGGTCATGTAGGCGGGCAGCGCGCCGATGATGTCGGCGAGCTTTCCGAAGGCGACGCGGCCGAAGATCGCCACCATCAGCATCAGGAAGACGACGCTGCTCGCCTCGTCCAGCGCGAACCCGCGATCCTGGCAGAGCGGAACGAGATGCATGAGCGGCACCGACATGCAGGTGCAGCAGAGCAGGATGGCCGCGCTCATCGCGGTGATCACCAGCCGCGCCGGCGGATAGGTCTTTTCCTCGGCGGCCCGCGCCGACGCACTCTTGCCCGAGATCGCCGGGGCCTGGCGCAGCAGCATCGATAGCGGCACCAGAACGGCAAGCATGACTGCGCCGGTGACGCCCAGCGCCCCGCTGATCCCGAAGCTCTCGATCAGGAAGGAGGATGCGAAGGGCACGCCGCCCTGCCCGAGCGCCTGGCCGCCCGAGGCAAGCCCGATGGCGAGCCCCGCCCCGACCGGAAACCAGTTACCGACCGACGCCATGATCGGCGGAAAGATCGCCGCCGCACCGAAGAATCCGGCGAGGAACATCAGGGCATAATAGTGCCAGAGCGCCGTGGCGAGCGAGGCCGCCAGATAGCAGATCCCGATGGCGAAAGCGCCGAACATCACCACCGGGCGAGTCCCGCGCCTATCCGCCTGCGGGCCCATGATCAGGCCGCCCGCGGCAAGCCCGACGATCCCGGCCACATTGATCAGCGCGATATCGCCACGCTCCCAGCCATAGGCGTCCTGCATCGGGATGACGAAGGCCGACATGCCGTTGACGATGGAGCCCATCGAAACGGCGAGGATCAGCGCGGATGCGAAGACGACGATCCAGCGATAGGCCGGCAAGTCACTGGTGCCCGGCATGTTCCCCTCCCTGACGACCTATCCTTACGTAAGGTAATACTACCACATTCACGGCTGTTCCCCCAACTCCGCAGTCTTGTGAGAACCCCCCCGGACATCGCAAAGCGGTGTCGCCTGCGGCGCCGTGACAATCAGGCTGCCGACGGCTTGTTCGGCGGCGACGGTTTGCGGACGCCGCCGGAATCCATGATGAACTTGTTGGAACGGACCAGCTTGTCGCGCATGTTGCGCGAAAACCCGGCCTCCAGCGCGTTCTTGATCTCAGGCTCCTTCCTGAGCAGTTCGCGAAGCCGGCCGGCCTCGATGGCCCAGTAGCGGCTCGTGGTCTTCAGGCGGACGGTGCCGTTCGCCGGTTCGCCATTCATCACCGTCATCTCGCCGATGAAGGACCCGGGATCGCAGACCGCGACCGGATGCTTGCCGGAATAGACCAGCGCCTGGCCCGACGAGAGATAGACGAGATGATCGACCGGCTCGCCCTCCCGGGTCAGATCGGTCTCCTCCTCGCCGGTGATCCAGAGGCCCTGGTTGAGCAGTTTGCGGCGCTGGCTCATCGAAAGATCGGGCAAGTGCCCATCCATGAAGATCTTTTCCTCGTCGCTGAAACGCGCCGAGCGATTCTGGTGCCAGGTGATCGCGAGCTGCACGATATTGACCAGCACGAGCATGCTTTCCCAGAAGACGCCGACCGGATCCTTCAGCCAGACCGTGTCATAGAGGATCGATGTGAACGCCGAGAGAATGACCAGGATGCGCAGCAGGGTCATGCCGCGCATCATCATCGACAGGACGAGCAACAGATAGGATGTGTGACCGACAAGACCGCCGGTGGAGAAAGCAGATTCGAGCGTAAGGTCCATGCGTCGCGATCATGCTGGCTGCGGGACGGACATAAGATGTCGAATTCCCGGTCATGACAAGTCAGTGCCTACGGCGCAGCCGTTTACCGGCAATTGCATCACGAAGTGTTCAGTAAAGGCCGGCCGATTTAGCTGGTAATGTCGATGCCGTCGACCAGAGGAGGCCCCCGTGACCAGTCACGACCGCAGATTGACCGCGAAAGACTTCAGCCCGGAATTGCTGGAACTCTATGATTTCTACGCGCATGGCATCATCACCAAGCGCGAATTTCTCGACCGCGCCGGCAAGTTCGCCATCGGCGGCCTGACCGCGGCGGCGATCCTGTCGCTCATGAGCCCCGACTATGCGCTGGCCGAGCAGGTGAGCTTCAACGATCCCGACATCAAGGCGGAATGGATCACCTATCCCTCCCCCAACGGCCATGGCGAAATGCGCGCCTATTTCGTGCGCCCGACGGCGATGGAAATGGCGCCTGGCGTTGTCGTCGTCCACGAGAATCGCGGCCTGAACCCCTATATCCGGGACGTGGCGCGACGCGTCGCGAAGGCCGGCTTCATCGCCATGGCGCCGGACGGGCTGACCCCGATGGGCGGCTATCCCGGAAATGACGAAGCCGGCCGCGAGTTACAGCGCCAGGTCGACGGCGAGAAGCTGATGAACGATTTCTTCGCGGCCGTCGAATTCCTGATGGAGCACGATTCGGTTGCGGGAAAGGTCGGCATCACCGGCTTCTGCTATGGCGGCGGCGTCGCCAATGCGGCCGCGGTCGCCTATCCGGAACTCGGTGCGGCGGTGCCCTTCTACGGACGGCAGGCAGACCCGGCCGACGCAGAGAAAATCCAGGCCCCGCTGCTTCTGCATTACGGCGAACTGGACGAGCGCGTGAATGCCGGCTGGCCGGCCTACAGGGACGCGCTCGATGCAGCCGGCAAGACCTACGAGGCCTATTTCTACGAAGGCGCCAATCACGGCTTCCACAATGATTCCACCCCGCGCTACGACGAGGCGGCTGCGGAATTGGCCTGGAGCCGGACCATCGACTGGTTCCGACAACATCTGGGGTAAGCGGGACGCCGGCTATCGCCGGTCGAGAACCTCGACCGCCAGGATCGTCGGCATGTGCCGGGCGATCTCCTGCCAGATCTCGCCTTCGTCCATGCTGCCGAAGACCGAGCCGGAATTGGTGCCGAAATAGATGCCGGCCGGATCGCGGCGGTCTCCGCCCATCGCCTGGCGCAGAACGGTGAAATAGCAGGCTTCCTGCGGCAGGCCCTCGCGCATGGCCTGCCAGCTCTGCCCGCCGTCGCGCGAACGCCACACCGCCGCCGCGGCATCGGGCGGGAACCGGCCCGCGCTGTCGCCGTTCAGCGGCACGGTGAAGATCGTGTCGGGATCGCGCGGATGGACGCGGATCGGAAAGCCGAAGGTCGATGGCAGGCCGTCTGTCAGGTCGTCCCAGCTGCGCCCGCCATCGGCCGAGCGCCAAACGCCGTGGTGGTTCTGCTGGTAGAGAAGATCGCCATCGCCCGGCGCGCGCATCATGTTGTGGACGCAATGGCCGATCTCGCCGTCGCGCGGCGCGGCCGGATGGTGATGCTCGCCGCAGCCCTCGGCGTTGGAGAGGCGATTGCGGCGTTCCCATGTTGTGCCGCCATCCTCCGAGGCAAAGACGCCGGCCGCGGAAATGCCGATCCAGAGCTTTCGCGGATCGGACGGGTCGGAGACGATCGTGTGCAGCACGAGACCGGCCGCGCCGGGATTCCAGCTGTCGGCGGAGGGATGATTGGCGAGCCCTTCCTGATGCTCCCATGTCTCCCCGCCATCCTTGCTGGCGAGGAAGCGCGCCGGCTTGGCGCCGGCATAGAGGACGCCGTGGGCGTGGTGAAGCGACCAGATCTGCGAGAAGTCCTCGCCGAAGGGCGGCGGCGTATCGGTCCAGCCGATCATCTCCGCGAAGCCCGGATCGTTGGCCGCCCAGTCGTCCATGGTGCCCTTCGTGAGCTTTGTCAGATCCCAGGTCTTTCCGCTGTCCGAGGAGCGCCAGACGCCGGCGCCGTGCCAGTCCCCGCCCCCGCCGGCCCAGATCGTGCCGGTATCCGGATCGCCGATCACGTGGTTGATCGGCCAGCCGTCGCAAAACGGCCCGGAGACGGTCCATCCGCTGCGGTCCTCGCCGCCGGAAACCAGGAATGCGCCTTTTGTGGTTCCGACCAGAACCGTGACTGTTCCGTCCGTCATGCATGCTTCCTCCGCTGGATGCGCAGTGTAGCAGAAGAAAGGTTGAACTCAACGTATTTATCCGGGAAGCGTGGCCTGCCGAGCAGTCTCCGGCGCGGCCGAACAGTTCGGAACGATCACTCGGGAAGCCGGGAGAGAGTGAAGGCGAGGCCAGCCATGAGCGCGCCGAAGGCGCAAGCGCCAGTCCAGCCCCACAAGGCGAAGAGCGCCCCGCCGGCCCCTGCCCCGACCGCGCCGCCGAGCAGCATCGTCGCCATGAAGACCGTATTCAGCCGGCTGCGCGCATTCGGATTGAGCGCGTAGACGCGCGCCTGGTTGGCGATCTGTGAGGACTGGACGGCAAGGTCGAGGATCAGAACGCCCGCGATCAGCCCGGCGAGTGCCTTGCCCCAGAGCGCGAAGACGCCGAAGGCGACCGCGACGAGAACGGCCCCCGCGCTGACGACGCTCCTGTGGCCGCGACGGTCGGCGAAACCGCCCGCGACAGGCGCGGCGAGCGCGCCGGCGACACCGATCAGCGCAAGCAGGCCGACGGCCGTCCCGCCGAACCCGTAGGCCGGTCCCGACAGCAGTAGCGCCACCGTGGACCAGAACGCGATGAAACCCGCGAAGATCAGGAACTGGATCGTCACGGCCCGCCTCAGCACGCGATGCGTGCGCACCAGCGCCCATAGCGAGCCCAGCAGCCGGAAATAGCCGAGATCCGTCGTCGGCGGCACGCGCGGCAGCCACAGCGCCAGCGCGCAGCCGATGACGGTCATCAGCCCGGCCGCGAACCAGAAGACGAAGGGCCAGCCCCAGAAGTCGGAAATCGCACCGCTGACCGTACGCGCAAGCAGGATACCGATCAGGATGCCGCCGGTGACCGTGCCAAGCGTGCGCCCGCGCGCGTCCGGCGGCGCCAGATGGACCGCCAGCGGCACGATCTGCTGGGCGACCGTGGCGAACAGGCCGACCGCGAGGCTCGCCGCGGCAAGCCACAGGAACCCCGGCGACAGGGCCGCGCCAACCAGCGCAAGGATAAGCGCACCGGTGGTGGCGAGGATCAGCGACTTGCGCTCGAGCCGGTCGCCCAGAGGCGCGAGGAACAGGACGCCGAGCGCGTTTCCCGCCTGCGTGAGCACCGGCACGACCGTGGCACTTCCCGCGGCAAGGCCGAACTCGACCGTCAGATGGCCAAGAAAGGCCTGGTTGTAATAGCTGTTGGCGACGGCGGCGCCCGCGCCGACGGCGAGAAGGCGCACGGCCGCGGCGGAGAGGACCTGCCCGGCCCGGGGCTGACGGATGCTGTTCATGCGGGAAGAGATGCATCGCCCCGCGGCCACGGACAAAGCATATCTATTGCTCGCTAGTTTAGTTCAGCTAAACTCGGATTATGGTCTCTCCCGTCTCCTTCGGCGCGCTGCGCACCTTCGTCGAGGTCGGCCGGCAAGGCGGCGTCAAGGCCGCCGCGCAGGAACTGAACGTGACGCCGGGCGCCGTCAGCCAGCAGATCAAGGCGCTGGAGGCGCGGTTCGGGGTGCCGCTGATCGAGCGCGGCAACCGCTCGGTGAGATTGACGCCGGACGGCTTGCGCTTGTTCGGCCGGATCGCGCCGGGTTTCGAGGAGATCGACGCGGCGGTGCGGATGTTCGAGGACCGCAAACCCGGCCCGGCGACGCTCGTCGTCAGCACCACGCCCTCCTTCGCCGCCTGCTGGCTGGTGCCGCGGCTTGGCCATTTCACCACACTGCATCCCGATTTCGAGATCCGCCTGGAGACGACCGCGCGGATCGCCGATTTCGGCCGCGAGCGGGTCGACGTGGCGATCCGTCACGGCCGGGGCGGCTATCCCGGTCTCCATTCGGACCTGCTGCTGACGCCGTCGCTGATCGCCATCGGCAGTCAGGACCTGCTCGGAGGGCCGCTCTCCTCCGCGGCCGACTGCCTGCGTTTTCCGTTGCTACAGGACCGCGACCGCGCCGACTGGCTCACATGGCTCGAGGCGAACGGCGTCAGCCCCGGAAACATCGCTGCGAAGGGACCGAGCTACGCGGATGACGGGCTCCTGATCCAGGCGGCGGCGGCCGGACAGGGCCTCGCCATCGTGCGCGACGTCTACGCGGCGAACGCGCTGGCCGAAGGCTCCGTCATCCAGGCCGCCGGCGCGCCGGTCCCGACGCGGGACGCCTATTACGCCGTGACGCGCCCCGGGCAACGCGGCTCGCGCAAGCTCACGGCATTTCTCGACTGGCTGCGAAGCGAGGCGCGCGCAGCGGCGACCGACTGATCCCGTGGCACGCCCCGCGCTGATCTTCACCGCGAATTAACGCCGTGTGGACAAGAATTCGTTCACAACCGCAAGCTGAAGCAAGCGCGATGCAAGATCTGACGACACCCGCAGACAAGATCGAGGCCATCGGCCGCGACCTCGCGCGGCCGCGTTCCAGGATCGCGCTCTCGCCTGAGATGGAAGCGGAATTCGACAACAAGACCCGCGCCGGCAGGTTTTCGGCGAAAATCCGCTGGCAATTCATTGCCGTGCTGACCAATCTGGCATGCCTGCCGCTCGATCATTTTGCCGGCGTCTTCAAATTGGGGCTCCAGACAAGGCTGGGCGTCGTCGTCCCGCTCTACGTCGCGGCGATCCTCGTCCTGCTGCGCGGGCCGGCGCGGCTTCACAGCGCCGCCATGACAGTTCCCCTGTTCGGCTTCGCCTCGGCGGTCATCTTCATCGGCTTCCATGCCCCGCCGGCGGACGGGGCAAAATATCTGATGTCGACGGCGTTGCTGCTGATCTTCAGCAATCTTGTCGTGCCGATGTCGTTTCGCCAGGCGCTCGCCGCCACGCTCGGATCCATCGCCTCGCTCTTCGTGCTGCTCGCGACCGTCGGCGCCGTGACGCCAGGCGCGCTCGGCATGTGCGGATTCGTCGCCTCCGCATCGCTGATATCGCTGTTCGTCCGCTTCCGGAGCGAAAGGGATCTGCGCAACACCTTCCTTCTCAGCCGGCAGGACGAGATCAAGTCACAGCATCTCGTCGCCCTGTCGTCGGCGCTCGCCGAACTCGCCGAGACAGACCCGCTGACCGAACTGCCGAACCGCAGGCATCTGTCCCAGCAACTGGAGGCGAAATGGCGGCTCGCAGCGGAAAGCAACGACTGGCTCGCCATCCTCATGATCGACATCGATCACTTCAAGAGTTTCAACGACACGGCGGGCCACGACGAAGGCGACCGGTGCCTGAAGGCCATCGCCGCCGCCATGCATGAAGAGGCCGGGAGGAACGGGCATTATGTGGCGCGCTTCGGCGGCGAGGAATTCACCGCCATCCTGACCGGTCTTGAGCCGGAACCGGCCATGCAGGTCGCCGAGAACCTGCGCGAGGCGATCGAGCGCCTTGACCTGCAACACCCGGCCTTCGATCCCGGCCGGTGTGTCACCGTCAGCATTGGCGCCTCTGCGTCGCTGCCGTCCCGTCAAACCACGGTCAGGGAACTGATGGCCGCGGCCGACAGGGCGCTCTATGAAGCCAAGGCCGCCGGCCGCAATCGTGTCGCCTTCGGTTCGCTTATCACGACCGACGGAAGGACCAGGCCCGGCCAGAAGGCCGGATAGCCCGACCCTCTCTCAGCGCCAGCCGAGCGCCGGGGCGACGTGGGTCAGGATCGCCTCGATGACATGGGCGTTGTAGTCGACGCCGAGCGTGTTCGGCACGGTGAGCAGCAGCGTATCCGCCTCCGCGATCCCCTCGTCGCCCTTCAACTGCTCGACCAGCCGGTCCGGCTCGTCGGCATAGGAGCGGCCGAAGATCGCGCGCATGTTCTCGTCGATATAGCCGATCTGGTCGCTGTCCTTGCCGCCGCGGCCGAAATACATGCGGTCCGTGTCGTTCATCAGCGCGAAGATCGAACGGCTGACCGAAACGCGCGGCGTACGCGTGTGCCCGGCCACCTTCCAGGCCTCCCGGTAGGCTCGGATCTGTTTCGCCTGCTGGATGTGGAAGGGCTCGCCGGTCTCGTCGGTCTTCAACGTTGAACTCTGCAGGTTCATGCCGAGCTTGGCGGCCCATACGGCGGTCGCGTTCGAGGCCGCGCCCCACCAGATCCGCTCCTTCAGCCCTTCCGAATGCGGCTCCAGACGCAGCATGCCCGGCGGGTTCGGAAACATCGGGCGCGGGTTCGGTTGCGCGAAGCCCTTGCCGTCCAGCAGTTGCAGGAAGACCTCCGCGTGGCGGCGCGCCATGTCTGCATGGGTCTCGCCCTCGGCGGGCTCGTAGCCGAAATAGCGCCAGCCATCAATCACCTGCTCGGGCGAGCCGCGGCTGATGCCGAGCTGCAGCCGTCCGCCGGCGATCAGGTCGGCCGCACCCGCATCCTCGACCATGTAGAGCGGGTTCTCGTAGCGCATGTCGATTACGCCGGTGCCGATCTCGATCTTCGACGTGCGCGCGCCGATGGCGGCGAGCAGCGGAAAGGGCGAGCCAAGCTGGCGGGCGAAATGGTGGACGCGGAAATAGGCTCCGTCGAGGCCGAGTTCCTCGGCGGCCACCGCCAGTTCGATCGACTGCAGCAGCGAATCGGACGCGGTTTTGACCGGCGCGCCGCTGTCGGGCGACCAGTGGCCGAAGGAAAGAAAGCCGATTGATTTCATCGGGCGAAACTCCGTTTGCGGGGCGGGAGCCGGACACCGGCAACCCGCCCTTTTCGCCCGTTATCTAGGTGTGCGCTCGGCCATGCAGCAAGATGCACACACCGTTCAGCTTTCCGACGCCGTCACTTCTTGCCCGGCGTGCCGTCGAACTTCTTTTCGAGCGTGTCCCAGCAGTCGATATAAGTGTCCTGCAAGGGCGCTTCCTTTGCCGCGAATTCCGTCAGGTGCTGCGGGAAGCGGGTCTCGAACATGAAGCTCATCGTGTTGTCGAGCTTTTCCGGCTTCAGCTCGGTGTTCGACGCCTTGTCGAAGGCGTCGCGGTCCGGTCCGTGCGGCAGCATCATGTTGTGCAGGCTGACGCCGCCCGGCACGAAGCCCTGCGGCTTGGCGTCGTACTGGCCGTAGATGTTGCCCATCAGCTCCGACATGATGTTCTTGTGGTACCAGGGCGGACGGAAAGTGTCCTCCATCACCATCCAGCGCTCGCGGAACAGGACGAAGTCGATATTGGCGGTGCCCGGCACGCCGGACGGCGCGGTCAGGACGGTGAAGATCGACGGGTCCGGATGGTCGAACAGGATCGAGCCGATCGGGCAGTAATTGCGCATGTCGTATTTCACCGGCGCGTAATTGCCGTGCCAAGCGACGACGTCGAGCGGCGAATGGCCGATCTTCGTTTCGTGGAACTGGCCGCACCACTTGATCGTGACGGTCGAAGGAACCTCGCGGTCCTCGAACCAGGCCACCGGCGTCTTGAAGTCGCGGCGATTGGCCATGCAGTTGGCGCCGATCGGCCCCCTGCCCGGCAGCTCGAACTTCTGGCCGTAATTCTCGCAGACGAAGCCGCGCGCCGGCCCGTCGACCAGTTCGACCCGGTAGACGAGGCCACGCGGGATGACCGCGATCTCCTTCGGCTCCAGCTCGATCACGCCGAGTTCGGTATAGAAGCGCAGCTTGCCTTCCTGCGGGACGACCAGCAGCTCGGAATCGGCGGAGTAGAAATAATCGTCCACCATCGACTCGGTGACGAGATAGATGTGGCTCGCCATGCCCACCTGCGTGTTGACGTCGCCCGCCGTCGTCATGGTGCGCATGCCGGTCAGCCATGTCAGCGGCTCGTCGCTCGTCGGCACCGGATCCCAGCGATACTGGCCGAGCGAGATAACGTCCGGGTTCACATGCGGCGCCGACTTCCAATAGGGCAGATCGATCTTCTCGTAGCGGCCGGAATGCTTCACCGACGGACGGATGCGGTAGCACCATGTCCGCTCGTTCTGGTGGCTCGGCGCGGTGAAGGCGGTGCCGGACAGCTGTTCGCCGTAAAGCCCGTAATTGCACTTCTGCGGCGAGTTCATGCCCTGCGGCAGCGCGTCGGGCAGCGCCTCGGTCTCGAAGTCGTTGCCGAAGCCCGGCATGTATTGCAGGTCGTTCGCCGTCACGCTGCGGCCGGTCACGGTGGTAGGGGTCTTGTCGAGCATGGGGGGCCTCCTCGCCAATTTCTCGGATTGGCCGCGAAGGTAATGGTTGCGTATGTAACTATCAACGGCGGCTTTCCACGCCGAAATAATCAAGCACGCTTTCCGCGAAGCCCGCCGTTTTCACAATCTTCCCGCAAGCCTCGCGAAATAACCATTCGTTAACCTTGTTTAACGTAGTCCTTTCGACAACGGAAAATTAACCATGTCCGATGCGCTGACCGCCGAAAAACCAATTCGCCTCAAGGGCCGCTCCATCCTCGCGCTGGTGCTGTCGCCGGAACTGCCTTTCGACGACTGGCTGCGGCGCCTCGACGATCTCGCCGCCCGGTCGGCCGGCTATTTCCTCAAACGCCCGATTATCCTCGACATTACCGGCCTCGACATCGACCGCGAACAGGTTCGCGACCTTGTCAGCCGGCTCGGCGACCGGGATGTTCGAATCATGGGGATCGAGGGCGCGGCTCCGTCTCAGCTCGCCGTCGATCTGCCGCCGGCGATGAGCGGCGGTCGCCCCGCCTCGGATATCGATCCGTCGGAGATACAGGCCGAATCGCCATCACCCGCCACACAGGCAAAGCCGGCCGCTCCCGAATGGAAACCCGGACGCACGGTTCCCTCCATCATCGTAACCGAGCCGGTACGCTCCGGCCAATCGCTGATGTTCGAGGGCGATATCACCGTTGTCGGCTCGGTCGGCTCCGGCGCCGAGGTCGTCGCGGGCGGCTCGATCCATATCTACGGGACCCTGCGCGGACGCGCGGTGGCCGGTTCGGCGGGTGACGCCTCGGCGCGCATCTTCTGCTCCAAGCTGGAAGCGGAACTGGTCGCGATCACCGGGCTCTACAAGACCTCCGAGGATCTCGAACCCGAACTGCGCGGCAAGTCCGTGCAGTTCTGGCTGAAGAACGACGTTTTGATGGTTGAAAAACTGGGCTGATCCGGCAGCGCGACCGGAATGAAGGAGAGCAGGCAATGGGAAAGGCGATCGTCGTAACATCGGGCAAGGGCGGTGTCGGCAAGACAACGACAACCGCGGCGCTTGGCGCGGCTCTGGCGAGCCGCGGCGAGAAGGTCGTGGTCGTGGATTTCGACGTCGGCCTGCGCAATCTCGACCTCGTCATGGGCGCCGAACGGCGGGTCGTCTATGACCTGATCAACGTCATCCACGGCGAAGCGAAGCTGCAGCAGGCGCTGATCCGCGACAAGCGGCTCGAAAACCTCTATCTGCTGCCGGCCTCGCAGACCCGCGACAAGGACAAGCTGACGCCGGAAGGCGTCGAGCAGGTGATCAACTCGCTGAAGAAGAATTTCGACTGGGTGATCTGCGACAGCCCCGCCGGCATCGAGCGCGGCCCGACCATGGCGATGCGCCATGCCGACGTCGCCATCGTCGTCACCAACCCGGAAGTCTCCTCGGTGCGCGATTCTGACCGCATCATCGGCCTGCTGGACGCCAAGACCGCCCGGGCCGAACGCGGCGAGCGCGTCGAGAAGCACCTGCTTCTGACCCGCTACGACCCGGCCCGCGCCGAATCGGGTGACATGCTGCAGGTCGACGACGTCCTGGAGATCCTGTCGATCCCGCTGCTCGGCATCATCCCGGAAAGCATGGACGTGCTGCGCGCTTCCAACCTCGGGACGCCGGTCACGCTGGCCGACAAGCACAGCGAGACGGCGCAGGCCTATTTCGCCGCCGCGCGCAGGCTGACCGGCGAGTCCGTTCCGATCGTCATTCCGACCGACCGGCGCGGATTCTTCGGCAAGTTCTTCGGAAGGAAGGCCGCATGAATATCCTCCGTTTTTTCGTCAAGCCGAAGTCGGCTTCGACGGCGAGAGAGCGATTGCAGGTGCTGCTCGCCCATGAAAGGGCTTCGGTGGGCGGCAACGATCTGGTCGCCCTTCTCCGCGATGAAATTCTCGCTGTCATCTCCAAGCATGTGAAGGTCGACAGCAACAAGGTCTATGTGAAGCTGGAACGCGGCGCGAATGTCTCGACGCTCGAGGTCGATGTCCAGATTCCCTTCGACCGGGGACAAAAAAGGGCGGCCTGAGGGCCGCCCGCATGCACCTTCGACGTCCCTGCCCGGTCAGACGGCGTCGAAATCGAGCACCAGCTTCTCGCTTGTCGGCCGCGCCTGGCAGGCGAGAATATAGCCCGCTTCAGTCTCCCACGGCTCCAGCGCGTAATTGACATCCATCTCGGCGGAACCCTCGACCACCTTGCAGCGGCAGGTGGCGCACATGCCGCCGGCGCATGAATAGGGCAGATCGAGCCCCTTGGCCGCCGCCGCGTCGACCACGCGCTTCGACGGATCGTCATAGGCGAAACTCTTCGAGACACCATCGAGAACGACCTCGACAGTGACGCCCTTCGCCGCCGCTTCCTGTGCAGCCTTCGAGACCACGCGCGGCTTGCCGTCCGTGGTGAAGCGCTCGAAATGGATGCGGGCCTTGTCTGCGCCCAGCGTTTCGAGCGCCTGCGCGGCCTCGTCGATCAGTTCGCCCGGCCCGCAAATATAGATACCATCCGCCGTGCCCGGCTGGATGAGGCCCGCGCGCGCCAGCTTCTCCAGCCGCGCCGCATCGATGCGGCCGTTGAAAAGCGGCACGTCCTGCGTCTCGCGGCTGAGGATATGGACCGTGCGAAACCGGTCGAGAAACCGGTCCTTCAGGTCTTCCAGTTCCTCGCGGAACATGATCGAGCCTGTCTCGCGATTGCCGTAGACCAGCGTTACCTCGCTTCTCGGCTCGCCTTCCAGCGTCGAGCGGATGATGGACAGGACCGGCGTGATGCCGGAGCCGGCCGCGATCATCAGGTAGTTGTGGTCGGCACCTTCCGTGACATCGACCGCAAAACGCCCCTGCGGAGGCATCACCTGGATGACGTCGCCGGCATTGAGCCCGTCATTGACGAAGGCGGAGAACAATCCGCCATCGACCTTCTTGACGCCGACGCGCAAGCGCCCTTCGCCGAGGCCGGAACAGATCGAATAGGAACGGCGCACATCCTCGCCGCCGATCGTTGCGCGCAGCGTCAAATGCTGACCCGGCCTGTAGCGGAACAAGCCGCGCAGATCCTCGGGCACGTCGAAGGCGACGCAGACGGAATCCGGCGTCTCGCGGGTGACGGCGGCAACGGAAAGATCGTGGAATTGCAGAGACATGAGCCAGCTCTTCTCAGATGCACTTGAAATAATCGAAAGGTTCGAGGCAGGCCTCGCACCGGTAATGCGCCTTGCAGGGCGTCGAGCCGAATTCGGACACGCGGGCGGTCTCGGTCGAGCCGCAGCGCGGACACGCCACCTCGGTCTCGCCGAACAGCGAACGGATCGATCCCGACGCCTCGACGGGCGGCGCGATGCCGTATTCGCGGAGCTTCTCGCGCGCTTCCGCGCCGATCCAGTCGGTCGTCCAGGCCGGCGTCATGACGCGCTCGACGCGGGTCTCGAAGCCCGCCTCGCGCAACGCCGTCTCGACGGCCAGTTCGATCGCCAGCGTCGCCGGGCAGCCGGAATAGGTCGGCGTGACCTTCGCGACCGCGATCCCGTCGGCGTCGATGTCGACGGAGCGGAGAATGCCGAGATCGGCCACCGTCACGCAGGGCACTTCCGGGTCGGGCACGGATGCTGCGGCGTCCCATGCCCTCGCCTGCAGGGAGGCGCGGTCCATGGCGGCCTCGGCTACCATGTCATCCCCGGATAGGCGCGCTGCATATATTGCAGGTCGGCGAGCAGGAAGCCCATCTCCTCGCCATGGCGTCCCTTGCGGCCGCCGGTCTGCTGCCAGCTTTCGTCCGGAGCGCTGAGAAGCGCCTCGGCGAAGACATCCGCGATGCCCTTGTCCCATTCAGCCTTCAGCGACGCCGGATCCGGCGCAATGCCGGCTTCGGCGAGGGCGTCGGTCACCGCGTCGGTCTCGAACATCTCGGCCGTATAGGGCCAGAGCGCCGAGATGGCCTCTTCCATGCGGCGCGCGCTCTCCTCCGTGCCGTCGCCGAGCCGGATCGTCCATTCGGCGGCATGGCGCACATGATAGGCGGCCTCCTTGACGGCCTTCGCGGCGATCGCCGCGAGCGTCTCGTCGGTCGATTTCACAGCCTCGCGCCACCAGGCCTGCATGAAGACCGAGAAGAACAGCTGGCGGACGATCGTGTGGGCGAAATCGCCGTTCGGCCGCTCGGTCAAAAGCAGATTGTGGTAGTCGCGCTCAAGCCGGACATAGGCGATCTGGTCCTCGTCGCGGCCCTTGCCCTCGACCTCGCCGGCATAGCTGTAAAGCGACCGCGCCTGGCCGATCAGGTCGAGCGCGATGTTCGGCAGCGCCAGATCCTCCTCCAGCATCGGCGCGTGGCCGCACCATTCCGAGATGCGGTGGCCGAGCACCAGATGATCGTCGCCGAGCCGGATCAGCAGCTCGAAGAGTTCCTCCTTCATCGTCATATTCCCCCGATCACATATGCCCGACTTCGTCGGGGATCTCGTAGAAGGTCGGATGGCGGTAGATCTTGTCGGCGGTCGGCTCGAACAGTTCGTCCTTGTCCTTGGGATCGGACGCGGTGATCTCCGCGGACGGCACGACCCAGATGGATGTGCCCTCGCCGCGCCGCGTATAGACGTCGCGCGCCGCCTGCAGCGCCATTTCGGCGTCCGCCGCATGCAGCGAGCCGCAATGGCGGTGGGCAAGGCCGTTGCGCGGCCGGATGAATACTTCCCAGAGGGGGGGCTCGTTGGTCATGCGTCTCACTCCGCTGCGATTTTCGCGGCCTCTTTGCGGGCCTTCCTCTTGGCTGCGTGGGCGTTTGCCGCCTCGCGCACCCATGCGCCGTCGTCCCAGGCTTTCCTGCGGGCCGCGATCCGTTCCCGGTTCATCGTCCCGCCGCCCTTGACGACGCGCCAGAACTCGTCCCAGTCGATCGGACCGAAATCGTAGCCCTGCTTTTCCTCGTTCCATTTCAGCTCCGGATCGGGGACTTTCAGCCCGATGAATTCCGCCTGCGGCACGGTCGCGTTGACGAATTTCTGGCGCAACTCGTCATTGGAAAAGCGCTTGATCTTCCACTTCATCGACTGGTCGCCATGGACGCTGTCCGTGTCGTGCGGGCCGAACATCATCAGCGACGGCCACCACCAGCGGTCCAGAGCGTCCTGCGCCATGTCCTTCTGGGCATCCGTGCCGCGCGCCAGCGTCATCATGATCTCGTAGCCCTGGCGCTGGTGGAAACTTTCCTCCTTGCAGACCCGGATCATCGCCCGCGAATAGGGCCCGTAGGAACAGCGGCAGAGCGGGATCTGATTCATGATCGCCGCGCCGTCGACCAGCCAGCCAATGGCGCCGATATCGGCCCAGGTCAGCGTCGGGTAGTTGAAGATCGAGGAATATTTCGCCTTGCCGGCCAGAAGCTCCTCGGTCATCTGCTCGCGCGTGACGCCCAGCGTTTCCGCCGCCGAATAGAGATAGAGACCGTGACCGCCCTCGTCCTGCACCTTGGCGAGCAGCGCCGCCTTGCGGCGCAGCGTCGGCGCGCGGGTGATCCAGTTGCCTTCCGGCAGCATGCCGACGATTTCCGAATGCGCATGCTGACCGATCTGGCGGATGAGCGTGCGGCGATAGCCTTCCGGCATGTCGTCGGTCGGCTCGATCTTTTCCTCGGCGTCGATGCGGGCCTGGAAGCGCTCCAGAAACGCTTCGTCCTCCTCTGTCGAGGTTTGCGCCCCGATCAGTCCCTGGCTGTACATCGCTCCTCCGATCGATTGTGTTGGCTGCTTAATATGTGACAGATTTTCTCTAGCACAAGATCATTTCGTAACACAATGGGAAACGATGCCGATTGGATTTCGGTGTGGAAGAGCGAGCAATCCGATTTTGCGCTGAAACGCAAAACATCTTACCCTGCGTCACAAATCTTCATCGCGGGATAACTGCGCGCATCCGGGACATCAGAGACCAGCATGGCCCCCACAGCCTTCATTCCGGTCAATGTGAAGTATCGCCTTTTCAGGGCGGAGTTGAAGGGCCGCTTGGCGGCCCTGACGACCGGCGGCTCGCTGCCGCCGGGAGACCTGACGCCGCCTGATCCGACGGCGGAAACGGACCGCTTCCGTCTTGTGAAAATGGCCGAACGGCATGGTCCGGTGTTTCGGGCCTGGGTGCATGGCAAGCCGCAGACATGCATCTGCGATCCGCAGCTTGCGCAAAAGGTCTTCACCGAGAACCGCCAGCACCTGAGAACCGCGACGGTCGACATGACACGGCTTTTTGCGACCGGCATCCTTCGCAACATGGAGGGCGAGGATCATTCGACCTACCGGCGCGCCTTTGCGTCCGCCTTCCGGTCGATATCCCGCGAAGACCTCGAATCCGCGACGGACGAACCGTTTCGCGACAGCCTCGAAAAACTGCGCGCGTCGTCCGGCCCCCTCGATAGCGGCGACCTCGCATTTGCGATGAAGCGCCTGACCACGCGCATCCTGTTTCGCCTGATCCTCGGTTTGCACCCTGACGAAGAGGCGGACAGCGAACTGGAAGCGCTGTTCAACCGGTTCGCGCCGAACGGTTTGCCGATCGTGATGCGCAAAAAACAAAAGGACGGATATGCGGAGGTAAGGCTGCTTTATCTCCAGCGAATCGAACGCGAAGGCGTCTTCGCACCCAGCCTTCGCGCATGGTTCGACGAGAACGGTGAGCTCGACGAGACCGTGATCGGAAATCTTCTCAGCACGACAGAACTCGTGCGGCATGACGTTCATGGCTATTGGCGCTGGCTGATCCTCGAATTGTCCGGGAAACCCGACGTCATGGGTGAAATCGCCGCGTCGCGGGATCGCGATCACCGAAGGCGGCTTGCCGGTGCGGCCGCTTACGAGACGTTGCGCATGCACCAGACCGAATTCTTGCGCCGGGTGACCAGCAAGACGCTGCGTGTCGGCGACTATGTGATCCCGTCCGGCACCGGGATCATGTTCTGCACCTGGGTTCACCACCGCAACCCGGATGTCTTCGACTGTCCCCACGCGTTCGAGCCCAGTCGGTTTGCGGATGAAGCGCCGGACTGGAAAAAGCTGATCCCGTTCGGGATGGATCATCACCGCTGCCCCGGCGCGGGGTGGACGGTGGATCTGAGCGAGATCCTGGTCGAGCGCCTGGCAGACGAATTCACGCTGCAATGCCTGGAATACGGAAAACCTCGCCTGGCCAGCTTTCACTTCGAAACCGGCCGGGACAGCCTGATCGGCCTTGCTCCGCGCAATTGTGCCCCGGAGAAGCGGCAGGCGGGCTAGGCTCCTATTGTCGTGCCGCCAAATCGCGCCGAGAATTTCTCCGGGCTCGACAGCGGCGGCAACCCGGCATGGGTCAGCCATGCTTCGCTCGGAGCGACGAGTTCCTCATAGACCGCCTTGACCCGGACCCGTCCTTCCAGCCCAGGCCAGTTCGGCGGAAGCAGGGCGACCGGCAAGGGATAGGCCTTCAGGATGATCCGCCGCCATCCGTGGATCAGCAGCGTCCGCAGAGCGATCGCGTCCAACGGATCGGGCTGCGCCCCGCTCTCCAGCGCGGCGATCAGCGGCTGAAGCGCATCGAGAAAGAGGCTGACGGCCTCGCCGATATGGTCGAGATCCCAGAAACGATAGGCCTCCGCCGGAGAAACGCCCGGCTGGTCGGCGATCACGAGATAGCTGTCGAGGCCTGACGGAAGCGCCGGCGCGCTCGACGTCTCCGGGCGGATCCATGTCCCGTTCCGTGAAGCGAAGCCGGACGCTTCCAGATCGGGACCGGCGACATCGTCGCCGAGGATCGGCACGGCCACCGTCCAGCGGCCGTCCCATTGCGGCGGGCCCGGCGCATAGATCCTTTGCGTCGCGATATCGAAGGCGCGCCGGCCGCCGCTGTCGAGGCTGTAGAAACTGCGCCGCCCCTCGCGTTCGCGGATCACCCAGCCCTCGGAGGCGAGCCGCGACAGCGCCGTGCGCACCGCGCCGGGTTCGATGCCGAGCCGGCCAAGGATTTCCTGCAACGCCTGCAGCGATATCCTGCCGCCGCGCGGAACGATCGCATCGCCGAAGACCGTGATGATCACCGACCAGACGCGTAACCGCTCTTCGCCGCGCAAAGCGGCGATGATCGCATCCCAGTCCTGCCCGTTTTTCGGCATGCCGCCCCCGAATTGCGTTGCAACGCAAGGAGATACAACCCGGCGGACCAGAAGCGCAACATCAAACGGAGGCTTTGCTTGCCTTACGTAACGTTTCGATAGGCATTCATCGTGTGCAATTCGTAGGTCGCGACCGTCTCCTCATCCTGATTGGTGAGGACGACATGCCAGCGCACTTCGCCATAGGTGTCGGTGCGTTTCGTCTTGCGCTTGACGGTCAGGGCGACGCGGATGGAATCGCCGGGCGAGACCGGTTTCTGGAAGTTCAGGCCGTCCAGGCCGACATTGGCGAGCACCGGCCCCGGCGCGGGATCGACGAAGAGCCCGGCGGCAAAGGACAGCAGCAAATAGCCATGCGCGACGCGCCCCGGGAAGAACGGATTGGCCTTCGCGGCCTCCTCGTCCATATGGGCGTAAAACGTATCGCCGGTGAAATGGGCGAAGTGCTCGATATCCTCCAGCGTGATCTCGCGGGATTTTGTCCGCAGCGTCTCGCCGATCTGCAGATCCTCGAAATTCTTGCGGAACGGATGGACATCGGTTTCGGCCGTCTTCGAGCCCGGCACGAACATGCCGGTGATCGCGGTGAGCATGTCCGGCCCGCCCTGCACGGCGGTGCGCTGCATGTAATGCATGACGCCGCGCACCCCGCCCATCTCCTCGCCGCCGCCGGCCCTGCCCGGCCCGCCATGCGTCATATGCGGCAGGGGTGAACCGTGACCGGTCGATTCGCCCATGGAATCACGGTCGTTGACATAGACACGGCCGTGCCAGGCCCCTGCTCCGAGAACGACGCTGCGCGCCACGTCAGGATCATGGGTGATCAGCGACATGACGAGACTGCCGCCGCCGCGATTGGCCAGGTCCACCGCCTCCTCCAGCGTGTCGTAGCCCATCACGGTAGAGACCGGCCCGAAGGCCTCCGTGCCGTGGATTGCCGAGGCGCCGGCGGGATCGGCGCAACGGAACAGCATGGGCGGCAGGAAGGCGCCCGTCTCCGCGTCCGCGCCCTCGACGGCGAATGAAGCAGGATCGCCATGCACGCATTCGGCTTCCGTCGCGATCACGGCGACCTTTTCCAGCACGTCGCGCACCTGCGCCATCGAGGCAAGCGGCCCCATGCGGACAGTATCCAGCGCGGGATCGCCGATGACGGTCTTTTCAAGCTTCGCGCGAATGGCGTCGATCACGTCGCCTTCGAACGCCTTCGGCGCGATGATGCGGCGGATGGCGGTGCATTTCTGCCCGGCCTTGGCCGTCATCTCCTTGACCGCCTCCTTGACGAAGAGATCGAATTCCGGCGTGCCGGGCGCGGCGTCGGGGCCCAGGACCGAGGCGTTGAGGCTGTCCTGTTCGGCGATGAAGCGGATCGAATGGCGCAGGATGTGCGAATTGGAGCGCAGCATCAGCGCGGTCGCGGCCGAACCGGTAAAGGAGACGACATCCTGCGGCGTCAGCCGGTCGAGAAGGTCGCCCGTGCCGCCGGCGATGAACTGCACCGCGCCGTCGGGCAGGATGCCGCTCTCTACGATCATCCGGAAACAGGCCTCGGCGACATAGCTGGTCGAGGTGGCCGGCTTGATAATCGCCGGCACGCCCGCCAGCAGCGTCGGAGCGAGCTTCTCCAGCATGCCCCAGACCGGGAAGTTGAAGGCGTTGATATGCACCGCCGCGCCCTGCAAAGGCGTCGCGACATGCTGGCCGAGGAAGGTGCCGTTCCGCGACAATTGCTCGACCGCGCCATCCACATAGACATGGGAATCCGGCATTTCCCGCCTGCCCTTTGAGGCGAAGACGAAGACCGTGCCGATGCCGCCATCGATGTCGATCCAGCTGTCGGCCTTGGTGCAGCCGGCATGCAGGGAGAGATCGTAAAGCGCCTGCTTGCGCTCTCCGAGATAGCTTGCGAGCGCCTTCAGCATCCGCGCCCGGTCATGGAAGGTCAGCGCGCGCAGCGCCGGCCCGCCAACGTCGCGCGCATGGTCGAGCATCGCCTGATAGTCGAGCGCCGAGCCAGCGCGGGCGATATCCTCGCCGGTCACCGCCGACGCGATCGAACGCGCATCGGGACCCGGCCCGACCCAGCGGCCTGCGGCGAAACTTTCCAGCGACAAAGCGGTCATGATGCGGTTCCTCCCTGTGCATCCGTTTAAAACAATATTGACCGACCGGTCGGTTTATGCAACGATTTTCTCGAACCGACGAATTCGTGGGAGGCGAAGGCGTGAGCGATACGATCCTGACAGAAAGCCATGACGGCTGGGTGGAAATCACCCTCAACCGTCCCGAGCGGCGCAATGCGCTGAACGAGGAAATGCATCTGGCCCTGCGCGAGGCGCTGGCCAATGCGGTCAATGACGACACATGCCGCGCCATCCTGATCACCGGCAACGGCAAGGGCTTCTGCGCCGGGCAGGATCTCGGCGACCGCGACCCGCGCAAGATGGACGGTCCGCCGGACCTCTCCCAAACGCTGAACACCTGGTACAACCCGCTGATCCGGATGGTCCGCGCAGCGAAAAAGCCGGTCGTCTGCGCGGTCAACGGCGTCGCCGCGGGCGCCGGCGCCAATATCGCGCTTGCCTGCGACATCGTGCTGGCCGCCGAATCGGCATCCTTCATCCAGGCCTTCGCCAAGATCGGGCTGATCCCCGACGCCGGCGGCTCCTGGGCGCTGACCAACCTGCTCGGCGAGGCGCGGGCCAAGGGCCTCGCGCTGACCGGAGAGCCCCTGCCCGCGGCCAAGGCCGCCGACTGGGGCCTGATCTGGAAGGCGGTCGCCGACGACCGGCTGATGGAGGAAGCCCGCGCCCTCGTCTCCGGCTTCGCCAAGGGCCCGACCGTCGGTTACGCGCTGACCAAGGAACTGATCCACGCGGCGTCCGACAATCCCCTCGACGCCCATCTGGACATGGAAGCCGAGTATCAGGGCCGCGCTGGCCGCACGCCGGATTATGCCGAGGGCGTCATCGCCTTTTTCGACAAGCGCCCCCCGGCGTTCAGCGGCAAGGAATGACGGAGATGGCGATCACCGACCAGCAGCGCGCCGAAAAGAGCGCCGAAGCCATGTGGGCGAATGACGACGCGACCAAGTGGTTCGGAATGAGCCTCGACGCCGTCGGGCCCGGCTCGTCGACCATGTCGCTCACCGTGATGAAGGAGCAGACCAATGGCCACGATATCTGCCACGGCGGCGTGATTTTCGCCCTCGCCGATTCGGCCTTCGCGTTTGCCTGCAACTCCTACAATAAAGTCACGGTCGCCCAGTCGAACTCGATCACCTATGTCGCGCCGGCGAAAACCGGCGACCGCCTGACGGCGACGGCCGCCGAGATCGCCCGCTCGGGACGGTCCGGGACATGGGACGTCACCGTGACCAACCAGGACGGCGCGACAATCGCGCTTTTCCGGGGCTTGGCCCGCACCATCAGCGGCACCCTTTTCGAAGAAGAATAACGCTCGGGAGGAGATCGAGCCATGAAAGACATCGCGCCCGCGCGCCACGAACTGGACCCGATCGAGATCGCCTCGCGCGACGAGATCGCCGCATTGCAGCTGGAACGCATGCAGTGGTCGGTCCGCCACGCCTATGAGAATGTGCCGTTCTACTCGGAAGCCTTCGACAAGGCCGGCGTCCACCCGGACGACCTCAAGCAGCTGTCGGATCTCTCCAAGTTCCCCTTCACCGTGAAGCAGGACCTGCGCGACAACTATCCCTTCGGCATGTTCGCCGTGCCGCGCGAACAGGTCGTCCGCGTCCATGGCTCGTCGGGCACGACCGGCAAGCCGACCGTCGTCGGCTACACGCGCAACGACATCGACAACTGGGCGACCGTCGTCGCCCGCTCCATGCGCGCTTCGGGCACGCGGCCGGGCGACGTCGTCCATGTCTCCTATGGCTACGGCCTGTTCACCGGAGGCCTCGGCGCGCATTACGGCGCCGAAAAGCTCGGCTGCACGGTCGTCCCGGTCTCCGGCGGCATGACCGCCCGCCAGGTCACGCTGATCGAGGATTTTGGGGCGCATACCATCATGGTGACGCCGTCCTACATGCTGTCGATCCTCGACGAATACCGCGCCCAGGGGCTCGACCCGCGCAATTCGCCGCTGCAGGTCGGCATCTTCGGCGCGGAACCCTGGACGAACGCGATGCGTGAGGAGATCCAGCAGGCTTTCGACATGCACGCCGTCGATATTTACGGCCTGTCGGAGGTGATGGGCCCCGGCGTCGCCAATGAATGCGTCGAGACCAAGGACGGGCTGCATATCTGGGAGGATCATTTCTATCCGGAAGTGATCGACCCGGTGACCGGCGAAGTCCTGCCCGACGGCGAACGGGGCGAACTGGTCTTCACTTCGCTGACCAAGGAAGCTTTCCCGATCATCCGCTACCGAACGCGCGACCTGACGCGGCTGTTGCCCGGCACCGCGCGGTCGATGCGCCGGATGGAGAAGATCACCGGCCGTTCCGACGACATGATGATCATTCGCGGCGTCAACATCTTCCCGACCCAGATCGAGGAGCAGATCCTCAAGATCCCGGCGCTGGCGCCGCATTTCCAGATCGAATTGTCCCGCGAGGGCCGCATGGACGAAATGACCGTGCATGTCGAGGCGCTGGCCGACCATGCCGACGAGATCGCCCGCGCGGCCGCCGCGGCCGATCTTGCCGAGCGCATCAAGCAGGTGATCGGGATCACCGCGCGCATCGACGTGACCACACCGGAAGGCGTGGCGCGCAGCCAGGGCAAGGCGCAGCGTATCCTCGACAACAGACCGAAGGGCTGACGACGCGTGGCACGGACCATCGCCAAGGACCATGACGAGAAGCGCGCCGCTCTTCTGAAGACGGCGGCCACCTTTTTCGCCGAGAACGGTTACGACCGCGCCTCGATGAATGAGCTCGCCAAGGCCTGCGGCGTCTCCAAGGCGCTGATCTATCATTACTATGAGAGCAAGGATGCGCTGCTTTTCGACATCCTTCATTCGCACCTCACGGAGCTTCTGGAGAGTGTAGAAGCCCTGCCGCCGTCCGAGGATCCGCATAGGGGCCTGCTGGCGCTCACACAGGCAATCCTTGCCGCCTACCGGGACGCCGACGCGGAACACAAGGTACAGATCAACGCGCTCGGCACCCTGCCCGAGGACAGCCAGCGCGCATTGCGCGCCATCCAGCGCCGCCTCGTCGCCATCATGTCCGACCGGATCGAAGCCACGGCCCCGGATCTGTTCGCCAGCCGCCCGGAGCTGGTGAGACCGGTCGCGATGTCCGCTTTCGGCATGCTCAACTGGTTCTATATGTGGCATCGCGGCGGCGGCGATCTCAGCCGCGAAGCCTATGCCGGCCTCGCCACCGACCTGATCCTCGGCGGGCTCGAACGCATCGCCCAAGGCAAGGCGGTAACACTGGAGACTTCCCGTTGACCTCGCCCGTTACGGTGACCGTGCAAAACGGCATCGCCCTCGTCACGATCGACAATCCGCCGGTCAACGCGACCTCGCAAGCGGTGCGCCGGGGAATCCTCGACGCGGTCCGCACGGTCGATGCCGACAGCTCGGTCGAGGCCGCGGTGCTGACCTGCGCCGGACGCACCTTCGTTGCCGGCGCCGATATCAGGGAGTTCGGCAAGCCGCCGGAGGAGCCGCATCTGCCGGATGTGTTCCTGGCGATCGAGGCGTCGCGCGTCGCATGGATCGCGGCAATCCACGGCACGGCGCTCGGCGGCGGGTTGGAACTGGCGCTCGCATGCCACGGCCGCATTGCCGCGCCGGGCGCGAAGCTCGGCCTGCCCGAAGTGACGCTCGGCCTCGTGCCCGGCGCAGGCGGCACGGTGCGCCTGCCGCGCCTCGTCGCCATGCAAGACGCCATCGACATGGTCACGACCGGCAAGCCGGTTGCGGCAGCCAAAGCACTCGAAACCGGCCTGATCGACCGGATCGCGAACGGTAATCTTGTCGAGGAAGCAAAAGCTTACGCCGCCGAGATGAATCGATCCGGCAAGCCGGAGGCGGTCTCGAAGCGCTTACCGCGCGAAACGCCCGACGACGCCTTTTGGCGTGAACAGGAAAAGGCGATTGCCGCCAGGGCGCGCGGCCAGGACTCGCCCATCGAAGCCCTGCAGGCGCTTCGCGGCAGCGTGACGCTGCCTGTCGAGGAAGCCTTCGGCGCCGAGCGCGCGCGCTTCCTGCGCCTGCGCGACAGCGATCAGGCGGCGGCGCTGCGCTACATGTTTTTCGCCGAGCGCAACACGGGACGGCCGAAGGAGATCGAGGGCATCGACCCCCTGCCGCTCGACAAGGCCGGCGTTGTCGGCGGCGGCACGATGGGCGCCGGGATCGCCGCATCGATGCTTCTCGCCGGCATGGAGGTGGCGCTGGTCGAACAGACGGCAGAGGCCGCCGCGAAGGCGAAGGACCGTGTCGCCGGCATTCTCGACGGCAGCCGCAAGCGCGGGCTTCTCTCCGACGCGGACCATGAGGCGGCAATGGCCCGGTTCTCGGCGCATGATCAATACGAGGCGCTGGCCGACCGCGATCTCGTCGTCGAGGCGGTATTCGAGGACATGGCGGTTAAACGGGACGTTTTCTCCGAACTGGACCGCATCTGCCGCGCCGACGCGATCCTCGCTTCCAACACATCCTATCTCGACGTCAACGAACTCGCGTCCACGACATCCCTACCCTGCCGCGTCATCGGCCTGCATTTCTTCTCGCCGGCCCACATCATGAAGCTGCTGGAAATCGTGCGCACGCGCGCCGCCGGACCGAGGGCGCTGGCGACGGCCTTCGCTCTGGCGAAGAAACTGAAGAAGATCCCGGTGCTCGCCGGCGTCTGCGACGGCTTCATCGGCAACCGCATCATGTCAGCCTATCGCAGGGAATGCGACTTCATCCTCGAGGAAGGCGCGCTGCCGCAGGAGGTCGACGCCGCCATGCGCGGTTACGGCTACGCCACGGGCATCTATGCGGTGCAGGACATGGCGGGCCTCGACATCGCCTGGGCGATGCGCAAGCGCCGCGCCGCGACACGCTCCCCTGACGAACGCTATTCCCGGATCGCAGACAGGCTCTGCGAACTCGGCCGTTTCGGCCGCAAGACCGCGGCGGGCTGGTACGCCTATCAAGATGGGGCGAAGGCGGGCCGGCCCGACCCGGCGGTCGAGGAGATCATCCTCGAAGAAAGCGCCCGCCTCGGCTACACGCGAAAGACCTTCACCGCCGACGAGATCATGGATCGCATCCTGTCGGCCATGCAGGCGGAGGCCCGCGCCGTGCTCGACGAAGGCGTCGCGCTCAAGGCCTCGGATATCGACGTGACCATGGTGAACGGCTTCGGCTTCCCGCGTTTTCGCGGCGGACCGATGTTTGCGGCGGGCTATCGCGACTGAATGCCGGCCATCCAGCCGAGACTATCGTCCGTCGCCCCGTCGGGGCGATATTCCGCGCCGAGATAGCCGTCATAACCCATCGCGGTCAGCGCACCGGCGATCCAGGGATAATTCAGTTCGCCCTCGTCCGGCCGTCCCCTTGAGGGTACGGCGGCGAACTGGATATGGCCGATCGCGGACAAGTGTTTTTCCAGCCGCCGGATCAGATCGCCGCCCATGATCTGGATATGGTAGCAATCGGCCATGATCTTCAGGTTAGGGCGGCCGACCGCCGCAACGATGTCCGCGGCCTGCTCCAGCGTCGACAGGTGATAGCCCGGCACGTCGCGGTCGTTGATCGGCTCGATCAGGATCGTGATGTCGCCGGCCTGTTCGCAGGCATGCTCCAGATTGGCCCGGAAAACCGCCTCTCCCTCGGAGCCGGACTTGCCAGCCATGACATGAATGGCGCGGCAACCGATCGCCCTCGCATAGTCGACCGCCTGATCGATCGCCGCATGCGCGTCGGCCTCGCGCCCCGGCAGTGCGGTGAGACCGAACTCGCTTTCGCCGCCCTTCCAGGTATTCAGGCCAATCATTGGCAGGCCCGTCTCCCCGAGCGCCGCATTCACCTCATCGACAGAAACATCGTAGGGAAAGTGGCATTCCACCGCGTCGAACCCGGCCCGCTTCGCCGCGCGGATCGCGTCCGGCAGCGGAAGGTCCTTCCAAAGAAAACCCAGATTGGCCGACAGTTTCATGCGGAGCCTCACACGTAACGGTTGACGACATTCTCCAGATATTCCTGCCGCCCGGAGACCGGCTGCGGGTTGATATCGGCCTTGCGCACCCACTCCTCGATCTCGCCGAGCGTGTAACCGCCATCGAGCATCTTCTGCGCTTCCTCGCCCTTCCAGCCGGCATAGCGGTCCTCGATGAAGTCGGTCAGCACGCCGTCCTCCACCATTTTCGCCGCCGCCTTGAGGCCGCGTGCGCAAGTGTCCATGCCGCCGATATGGGCATAAAGCAGGTCCTCCGCGTCGAGCGACTGGCGCCGCAGCTTGGCGTCGAAATTGGTGCCGCCGGTGGTGAACCCGCCGCCCTTCAGGATGGCGTAATAGGCAAGCGCCACTTCCGGCGTGTTGTTGGGGAACTGGTCGGTGTCCCAGCCGGACTGGTAATCGTTCCTGTTCATGTCGATGGAGCCGAAAATGCCGAGCGCCTGCGCCAGCTCCAGCTCGTGTTCAAAGGAATGGCCGGCGAGGATCGCGTGGCCCTGCTCGATATTGACCTTCACCTCGTTTTCGAGCCCGTGCCGCTTGAGGAAACCGTAAACGGTCGCAACGTCGTAATCATACTGGTGCTTGGTCGGCTCCTGCGGCTTCGGCTCGATCAGGATCGTACCCTTGAAGCCGATCTTGTGCTTGTACTCGACCACGAGATTGAGGAAGCGGCCGAGCTGCTGGTCCTCGCGTTTCAGATCGGTGTTCAGAAGCGTCTCGTAACCCTCGCGGCCGCCCCACAAAACATAGTTGGCCCCGCCGAGCTTGTGGGTAGCGTCGATGCAGGTCTTCACCGTCGCCGCTGCGAAGGCGAAGACATCCGGGTTCGGATTGGTCGCCGCGCCCGACATGAAGCGGCGGTTGCCAAACAGGTTCGCCGTGCCCCACAGCAGCCTGACGCCGGTCGCTTCCTGCTTTTCGCCGAAATAGTCGACGATCTCCTCGAGGTTGTTCGTGTTCTCGGCGAAATTCGCGCCTTCCGGGCGCACATCGGCATCGTGGAAGCAATAGAAGGGACTGCCCAGCGCCGAGAACATCTCGAAGGCGACATCGGCCTTCAGCTTGGCGCGCTCCATGGAATCCTGCGGATACCAGGGCCTGTCGAAGGTGCGTCCGCCGAACGGATCGAGGCCCTCCCAGGCGAAGGAGTGCCAGTAGGCGACGGCGAAGCGCAACTGGTCCTCCATCCGCTTGCCCATGACGATCTCGTCGGCATTGTAATGACGGAAGGCGAGCGGATTGGTGCTCTCCGGGCCTTCATATGCGATTTTGGTGACGTCGCCGAAAAAGCCGGTGCTCATGACATGACTCCCTTGATAGCCGGGTAAAGCGCGCGGTAGCGCCCGTAGGCGTCCGCGTAAGCGGGTTCGAGATTGCGGTCGGGCTCGTGAACGGCCTCGATTGCGGGCGGTGCGCAGACCGATGCGGGATCGGCCCCTTCGGCGGCCATCAGGCCGAGCCGGGCCGCGCCGAAGGCCGCGCCGAAATCGCCTTCGGCGGGCACCTCGACAGGAACGCCGAGCACCGTCGCCATCAGTTTGAGCCAGTAGACCGAGCGTGAGCCGCCGCCGACAGCCGTCGCGCGGTCCAGCGTCGTACCGGCTTCCTTCAGGGCCTCGAGGCAATCGCGGAAGGCAAAGCAGACGCCTTCCATCACCGAGCGGGTCAGCACGTCGCGGCCGCTCTCATGGCCGATACCGGCAAAGCCGCCGCGGATCGACGCGTCGTTGTGCGGCGTACGCTCGCCGCCGAGATAGGGCAGGAAGATGACGCCGGACGGGTCCAGCAGCGTCTCGCCTAAGGCCGCGGACAGCTCCGCCGCGTCGACGCCGGTGATTGTCTCGTACCAGTTGAGCGAATCCGTCGCCGACAGGATCACGCCCATCTGATGCCAGGTGTCCGGAAGCGCGTGGCAGAAGGCGTGCACGGCGCTTTCCGCATTCGGCAGATAGGCGTTATTGGCGGCAAACAGCACGCCCGACGTGCCGAGCGAGGCGAAGGCCTGGCCGTCATGGACGGTGCCCATGCCGATGGCTGCGGCGGCATTGTCGCCGGCCCCGCCGGCCACCGTGATGCCCGCCGGCAAACCGAAGCGCGAGGCGATCTCGGCGCGCAGCCGTCCGCCCGGCTCGCTGCCCTCGACCAGCGACGGCATGTGTTCCTCGGAAAGCTCGGTCGCCGCCAACAATTCGGACGACCATGCCCGCTTGCCGGTGTCCAGCCAGCTCGTGCCGGCGCTGTCCGACATGTCCGAAATATGCTCGCCGGTCAGCCAGAAGCGCAGATAATCCTTCGGCAGCAAGACCTTGCGGACCTTCGCGAAGACATCCGGCTCGTTGTTCTTCACCCAGGCAAGCTTCGGCGCGGTGAAGCCGGGAAAGACGATATTGCCGGTGATGGCGCGAAACCGCGGATCGGCGTCGAGGGCCGCGGCTTCGGCGTGGCTGCGCACATCGTTCCACATGATGCAGGGCCGCAGGACCTCATTGTCCGCGCCGAGCAGCGTGGCGCCATGCATGTGACCGGACAGGCCGATGCCCCGCACCGCGGCCATCTCGGCGGCATGATTGCGCTGAAGGCCGGCGAGCGCATTTTCCGTCGCGGCGATCCAGTCGGCCGGATCCTGTTCCGACCATCCCTGATGCGGCCGCGACAGCGCCACATCGGCGGAGGCCGAATCGACGATCGCCTGCTCCGCATCGATCAGGAGCGCCTTGACGCTCGACGTGCCGAGGTCGATTCCCAGATACATGTTACTCCTCCCGGGCAGCCGAACGGCTCGCCAAGCGGTGATTAGAATGGTTCGCCGGGTTTTTTTCAAGGCCTAAAATAAATCGCCGGGGAGCGAAATAGCCCGCCCTGCTTAAATATTAGGCATTTCCAACTGACACTTCGCTGCTGCACATTCCGCTTGCACTTGCGCGCCAATTTTTTCACGATGCCGCCAAGGCCGTCCGGCCGGCCAACTCCACACCGCGTGAGCATATTCGGGGGACTCGATGCAACTGACACCGCGTGAGAAAGACAAGCTCATGATCGCCATGGCGGCCGAGGTCGCCCGCAAGAGGCTGGCGCGCGGCGTGAAGCTGAACCACCCGGAGGCCATTGCGCTGATTACCGATTATGTCGTCGAGGGGGCCCGCGACGGACGCTCCGTCGCCGACCTGATGGAAGCCGGCGCGCATGTCATCACCCGCGACCAGGTGATGGAGGGCATCCCCGAGATGATCCACGATATCCAGGTCGAGGCCACCTTTCCCGACGGCACCAAGCTGGTGACCGTGCACGAACCGATCCGCTGAACGGGACACCTCTCGTCCCCGTCCGCGGCGGCATTCGTCACCCGCGCCAGACACAAGCGTGAATCAAGGAGAACCCTGCATGATCCCCGGAGAAGTCATCACCGCCAAGGGCGATATCACGCTCAACGAGGGCGCGACCACCGTGACGCTGAAGGTCGCCAATACCGGCGACCGGCCGGTGCAGGTCGGCTCGCATTATCATTTCTTCGAGACCAATCCGGCGCTGTCTTTCGACCGGGACAAGGCGCGCGGGATGCGCCTAGACATCGCCTCGGGCACGGCCGTTCGCTTCGAACCGGGCCAGGAGCGCGCCGTGACGCTGGTGCCGCTGCGCGGCGACCAGAAGGTCTACGGCTTCCGCCAGGAGGTCATGGGCAAGCTATGATCCGCGCCGCCTCGACCTTCGCGTTTGCCTGCCTCGCGGCGGCGCCGGCCGCTGCGCAGGACTGGGATTGCGCGAAGGCCGACGACCTGCCGCAGCAAGGCATGAACTGGTGCGCCTACGAGGACTGGCAGGCCGCGGACAAGGCGCTCAACGCCGTCTGGCCGAAGGTCCGTGCCGCCGTGAAGAAAAATGACGCCGAATTGAAGGCGGTCGATCCCTCGCTCGTTGGTGCCGATGCCGCGCTGATGAAGGCGCAGCGCGCATGGATCGACTATCGCGACGGCCAGTGCGAGGGCGAAGGCTTCTATGCACGCGGCGGATCGCTGGAACCGCTGCTCGTCACGACCTGCAAGACACGAATGACGAGTGAACGCACCGAGGAACTCCTGCTCCTGATTCAGGAAAATTGACCGAAGGACCAAGCCTTAAAATGAACTCCTTCCCAAAACCAACTCCGAACGCACAGTGCGCGAACCGATCACGCACTGTACTGTTCAAATGTTAGACAAGCGCCAAGATGGCAACGAGCAGCTGAGCTAACATGACGATTAATATAAGCGCTTCATATGTATTCATCTAAAAATCCTTTATATTTAATGTGTAATTTGGCAAGCGGGGCTTGCAGTGGGATTTATTTCCCTCGTACTCGAAAAGAGCACTACTCCTTAACTATATTATCCCATATACTTGGAAAAAGTCAAGTAAAACGAAATAGAAGGACGCCAAATCAATGCCCGCTACGATCTCCCGCGCCGCCTATGCCGACATGTTCGGTCCGACCACCGGCGACAAGGTCCGCCTCGCCGATACCGAATTGTTCATCGAGGTCGAGGACGACAAGACCATCTATGGCGAGGAAGTTAAGTTCGGCGGCGGCAAGGTCATCCGCGACGGCATGGGCCAGAGCCAGGCGACGCGCGAGGACGGCGCGGTCGACACGGTGATCACCAATGCGCTGATCGTCGATCATACCGGCATCTACAAGGCCGATGTCGGGCTGAAGGACGGGCGCATCCACTCGATCGGCAAGGCAGGCAATCCGGACACCCAGCCGGGCGTCAATATCATCATCGGCCCCGGCACCGAGGCGATCGCCGGCGAAGGCAAGATCCTGACGGCGGGCGGCTTCGACGCGCATATCCACTACATTTGCCCGCAGCAGATCGAGGAAGCGCTGATGAGCGGCGTGACCACCATGCTCGGCGGCGGCACCGGCCCGGCGCACGGCACGCTCGCGACAACCTGCACGCCCGGTCCCTGGCACATCGCCCGCATGATTCAGTCCGCCGACGCTTTCCCGATGAATCTCGGCTTTTCCGGCAAGGGCAACGCCTCCCTGCCCGGCGCGCTGCAGGAGATGATCCTCGGTGGGGCGTGCTCGCTGAAGCTGCACGAGGACTGGGGCACGACGCCCGGGGCCATCGACAACTGCCTGTCGGTCGCCGACGATTACGACGTCCAGGTGATGATCCACACCGACACGCTCAACGAGAGCGGCTTCGTGGAATCGACCATCGACGCGATCAAGGGCCGCACCATCCACGCCTTCCACACGGAAGGCGCCGGCGGCGGCCACGCGCCGGACATCATCAAGGTTTGCGGCCTGTCCAACGTCATCCCGTCCTCGACCAACCCGACCCGGCCCTACACGAAGAACACCGTCGACGAACATCTCGACATGCTGATGGTCTGCCACCATCTCGACGCCAACATCCCGGAGGACGTCGCCTTCGCCGAAAGCCGCATCCGCAAGGAAACCATCGCGGCCGAAGACATCCTGCACGACATGGGCGCCTTCTCGATCATTTCCTCCGACAGCCAGGCGATGGGCCGCGTCGGCGAGGTGATCATCCGCACCTGGCAGACCGCGGACAAGATGAAGCGCCAGCGCGGCCGCCTGCCGGAAGAGCATGGCCAGAACGACAATCTGCGGGTGCGCCGCTATATCGCCAAATACACGATCAACCCGGCGATCGCGCAGGGTATGGCCAGGGAAATCGGCTCGATCGAGCCCGGCAAGCGCGCCGACCTCGTCCTCTGGAATCCCGCCTTCTTCGGCGCCAAGCCGGAAATGGTGCTGGTCGGCGGCTCCATCGCCGCCGCGCCGATGGGCGACCCGAACGCCTCGATCCCGACCCCGCAGCCGGTGCATTACCGCTATATGTTCGGGGCCTATGGCAAGGCGCTGACCAATTCGTCGGTCGTCTTCACCTCGAACGCCGCCATGGAAAGCGGTCTGGGCGACAGGCTCGGCACGGACAAGGAACTCGTCGCGGTCGAAAACACCCGCGGCGGCATTTCCAAGAAATCGATGGTGCTCAACGACCTGACGCCGACCATCGAGGTCGACCCGGAAACCTACGAGGTCCGCGCCAATGGCGAATTGCTGACCTGCGAGCCGGCGGAAGTGCTGCCCATGGCGCAGAGATATTTCCTGTTCTAGCCGGCAGCTTCGATGTTCTGGTCCGCCAAGCCGACAATCGACGCGGATGACGCCGAATGGCAAATCGCATGTTGGCAATGGCTTCTGGACAATCTCGGCGGCGTCGAGGCGTTGCGTTCGTTCGATACCGCGACACCGACCCATGCCGACTTCCCGAAATCCGGCCTGACCGGTCACGCCCATGTGGAATATGTGCTCGGCCAAGTCGCGGAGCGCATGCGCATCGACCCGTCCCAGTTCACCCTGGCGGCTCAGGAAGCGGGTATCGATCCCGTTTTGAGCCCGTTGGCGGTTGTGGAAAATGCCCCCGCCGGCCCGCTCGGCACCTACAGCGCCGACGGCAATGCCCACATCATCACCTATGAGCCGGAAGCCGCCCGCGACCTCGAACAATTGATCGCCACGCTCGTCCACGAGATCTGCCACCCGATCCTGCTGTCCATCCCGGACCCTCCGCCGGGGGAAGAAACGGAGGAATACGCGACGGATCTGGCCACCGTGTTTTTCGGCTTCGGCCTGTTCGGAGGCAATTGTTCTTTCCGCTTCAACCAGTTTCGAGACGACGCGTCGGGCACCCAGGGCTGGTCGACAAGCCGGGCCGGGTACCTCAGTCAGGGCGAATGGGGCTTCGCGCTTGCCGTCCGCTCGATCCTGGCCGGCGAGACTCCGGGCCCAATCGAGCGGCATGCATCGACTGGCTTGCTGGAAAATTTCCGCAAGAACCTCAAATACCTGACGAAGAAACCGGAAGCCCTGGCGGCCATTCGTTGAAACGGGGTCGCCGACACCCTGTGAAATCTGCCGCGGCGGCCTGATACCCAAGCTCGTTCGGATCGAGCCATGCATCGTGCGCATGGCTGCAATGCAGCATTTTCACCATCGCATTGCAGCAATCGCGACCGGCGTTCGTGTATACATACGGGATCGAAGGCGCGCGCTTCAGTGCGCCTTCGACTTTCAGCCATTTTATTTCAGGGAGATTTTGCATGTTCGGCAGAAAAGTTCCGTCGGTCACCTTCCGCACCCGCGTGCGCGACGAATCCATCGAGGGACCGAACCCGTTCCGTTGGGAAAACAAGACATCGGACGACTATTTCAAGGGCAAGCGCGTGGTCCTGTTCTCGTTGCCGGGCGCCTTCACGCCAACCTGCTCGACCTATCAGCTTCCCGATTTCGAAAAGCTCCATGACGATTTCAAGGCCAAGGGCATCGACGAGATCTACTGCATCTCGGTCAATGACGCCTTCGTCATGAATGCATGGGGCAAGGCGCAAGGCATCGAGAAGATCAAGCTGATCCCGGACGGCTCCGGCGAGTTCACACGCAAGATGGGCATGCTGGTCGCCAAGGACAATCTCGGTTTCGGCCTGCGCTCCTGGCGCTACGGCGCGGTTGTCAATGACGGCGTCGTGGAGAAATGGTTCGAGGAAGAAGGCTATTCGGACAATTGCGAGAGCGACCCCTACGGCGTCTCTTCACCCCAGAACATCCTCGCCAATCTCGACGAGAAAGAGCCCGTCGCGGCCTGACCCGCCAAACGGCGCCGATCCGAAAGCCCCTGCGGAACCGCGGGGGCTTTTTCATTTCCAGCGCACCGGACACCACTCGCCGTCATGAAAGCCTGCCGCTTCACTGCCTCTCTTGATCGCGCTCAATTGCAACTTCGCCACAATCTGCGAGTTAGGGTCGATATGTCTAAGTCAGGAGGATTTCATGTCGAAAACCAAACTCAAACACGAAGGCTGGCTGGTGATCGCCGATGGCGAAAAGGCGCTGTTCCTGCGCAATGACGGCGACGAGAAATTCCCCAACCTGACCGTATTCCGCGAACTGGAGCACGCCAATCCGCCGGACCGCGAACAGGCCGCAGATCGCCCCGGCAGGCTGAGCGACGGCGGCTCGCATCGCAGCGCCGTGCAGGAGACCGACTGGCACCGCGTCGAAAAGGAGCGCTTCGCCAAGGACATCGCGCAGCGGCTTTACGGTCATGCCCACAAGGGCATGTTCTCCGAACTCGTGCTCGTCGCCGCGCCGCATGTGCTGGGCGACCTGCGAAAGGAACTGCACAAGGAAGTCCAGGACAAGGTCATCGCCGAGGTCGCCAAGGATCTCACGAAGCATCCGGTCCACGAGATCGAACAGCTGGTTCTGGACGGAGCTGCCTGAAACTTCCGCATGACCAGGAAAAACCGCCTCTTCTGGTTCGTTTTCGCGGTCACGCTCGCCGTTTATTGCGTCATGATCTTCTGGTCGATCCCGAGGATCTCGGCGCAAGCCGGCGGGCTGGCCGTTTTCGATCTGCGCCCCGGCGGCTACTCCTTCGACGACGCGAAAGCCTTTCTCGCCGCGCTCTCGCCTGAGGGCGCGGCGTTTTACGCCAATGTGCAGCACAAGCTCGACACCGCCTATCCGGCATTGCTGGCGCTGACGCTCGGATGGGCGATCCTGCGGCTTGCGCCCGCGCGCTGGGGCCCGTGGCGCTGGCCGCTCGCGGCAACCGCCCTGCCCGGCATGGTGTTCGACTACCGCGAAAATCTAGACGTCGCCGCGATGCTGGAACTCGGCCCGAACAGGATCACGCCCCGGATCGTCGAGGCCGCGAGCCTTGATTCGCAAATCAAGGCGGTAACATCCTCGATGTCCATGGCCGTCCTTCTGATCCTGCTGGCGCTCTGGTTATTCCGGCGCTGGCGTGCGGTGCAAAAACCGGTATAGAATCGCGGCCATGCAGACCGCTTCCTCCGTCACCCGCCACTTCCACGATCCTTCCGACACCATCACGCTGGACGAGACCGCGCGCCATCGCCGGCGCATGAAAATGGTCTCCGACAACGGCATCGAGTTCATGCTCGACCTGGCCGAGGCGCGCCTGCTGCGTCACGGCGACGGGCTGGTGCTGGATGACGGGCGCGTCATCGAGGTCTGCGCCGCGCCGGAAGCCCTTTACGAGGTGCGCGGCCGCGACAGCCGCCACCTGCTCGCCCTGTCCTGGCAGATCGGCAACCGCCATCTGGCGGCCCAGATCCTCACCGACCGCATCCTGATCCGCCACGACCACGTCATCCGCGACATGCTGGAGGGTCTTGGCGCGACCGTCACCGAGACCAATGCCCCGTTCGACCCGGAAGGCGGCGCCTATGGCGATGCGCATGCGGGGCACGATCACGGCCATGGCCATCACCATCATTAGCGCGAGACTTTCGCCGCTGCCGCAGGATTGGACCCCATGCCCTCGACCGCTTTCGTCAACTACGCCCTGCTCGGCGCGGCCATCGTCGCCGAGGTGATCGCCACGACCGCCCTTGTCCGCACGGAGAGTTTCACCCGGCTCTGGCCGAGCGCCATCACCATCGTCTTCTATGCGGTGTCCTTCTGGCTTCTGTCCTTTCCGATCCGCGTCATTCCGGCGGGCATCGTCTACGCGATCTGGTCGGGCGCGGGCATCGTGCTGATCACGCTCGCGGCGTGGCTGATGCTCGGGCAACGGCTCGACCTCCCCGCGATCCTCGGCCTCTGCATGATCATCGCCGGCGTCGTCGTCATTCACCTCTTCTCGCAATCCGTGGAACATTGAGGCCGGTGCTGCCTCAGCGAAACCGGGAGAACACCGCATGAAGATATTCGCCCCCGAGACGCGACACTCGACCAAGCAGAACCAGAAGCTCTATGCGGCCTATGAACTGGCCTCGACGCTGGTGCAGGTGACCGCCGGCATGCTGTTCCTCGTCGGCTCCTGGATGTTCTTCTACAAGGCGTGGGAAAACACCGCGATCTGGCTGTTCGTCATCGGCTCGCTCCTTTTCGTCATCGGCCCGTCGCTGAAACTGGTGCGCGAACTGCACTACGCGCTGATCGGCGACCTCGCCGACCTCGCCGAAAGGGCGCGTTCTTGAGTGATCCGACCGCCCTGCTCCGGCTGATGTCGTGGCTTTCTCCGGTCTTTCCGACCGGCGGCTATGCCTATTCGGCTGCCCTTGAACAGGCCGTTGCGAATGGCGCCGTCGCCGATACGGCGACGCTTGAAGCCTGGCTGAAGGCGCTGCTTGCCGCCGGACCGCAATGGAACGACGCCGTCTTCTATGCGGAAAGCTGGCGTCAGGCGAAAATACCCGAAAACCTTGCGGCAACGGCCGAACTGGCCCGCGCCATGACCGGTTCCGCCGAACGCCATCGCGAAACGGTGGACCAGGGCACGGGCTTCCTCGAAGCCGCCGCCTACTGGTTCGATGACGGAGCGCTGCCGCCGCGCGGCACGCCGCTCTGCGTCGCCGTCGGTGCGGCCTGCGGACGCGACACGATCCCGCTCGCCGAAGGCCTCGCCGCCTTCCTGCATGCCTTTGTCGCCAACCAGTTGCAGGTCGCGATCCGCCTGTCGGTCACCGGCCAGCGCGGCGCAGCGGCGCTGCTCGCCGCCCTTGAACCAACCATCGCCGAAACCGCCAACCGTGCCGCTTCGTCAACACTGGACGACCTTGGCAGCGCAACCGTTTTGGCCGACATTGCCGCCATGCAACACGAAACGCTCGAACCGAGGCTGTTCCTGTCGTGAGTGCAGTCGGACGGCTGAAACTTCAAAGGACATTTCGTTGCATCGAGGACAAACCGGTTTGCTTTGTCGGTCACTCGGTCGGTCTGACCTTCAATCTTGCGATGGGCAAATGCCGGCCGATACGGCGCAAGTCGCGGAAAAGAGTGCGGAGCGGCGGCTACCAGGTTCTAAGGTCGGGTTTCGACATTTTCATCTTCGCGTCCGGGTGGCGGCTATGGCGGGATTCGGGATACCAACTGCGGTCGCACGACTGCCCGGCTCGCATCCGCCGCGAACTCGAAGGGCTGCGCGGGAAGAGGGTCGCATCGATCACACTTGTTGGATCGGCGCCGAGGCTTGTAGTAATTTTTCGGGACGGCATCAGATTGGATCTGTTGGGAGACTTCGGCGACGAGGAGGATCCCCATGGATGGAACGTGACTGGCCTGCCCGGCCTGAAAAGAGATATATTTTCACTTCTGGACTAGGACGCAAATGACCACCTCCCCCAACGGCCCCCTTCGCATCGGCATCGGCGGTCCCGTCGGCTCCGGCAAGACGACGCTGACGGCCGAACTCTGCAAGGCGATGCGCGAGAAGTATTCGATCGGCGTCGTCACCAACGACATCTATACCGCCGAGGACGCCGAGGCGCTGACGCGGATGCAGGCGCTGCCCGCCGAGCGCATCGAGGGGGTCGAGACAGGCGGTTGCCCCCACACCGCCATCCGTGAGGACGCCTCGATCAACCTGCGCGCCATCGAGCGCCTGCGCGAGCGCGTGCCCGACATCGAGGTGATCTTCATCGAATCCGGCGGGGACAATCTCGCCGCCACCTTCTCGCCCGATCTCGCCGACCTGTCGCTCTATGTGATCTCGGTCTGCCAGGGCGACGATATCCCGCGCAAAGGCGGGCCGGCGATCACCCGTTCCGACCTGCTGATCATCAACAAGGCCGATCTCGCGCCCCATGTCGGCGCCGATCTCGACCGCATGCGCCAGGACGCCGAGAAGGGCCGCGCCGACAAGCCGTTCCTCTTCACCGATCTGCGCCATGGCAAGGGGGTCGGGGAAATCGTCGACTTCGTCGCCGTGCAGGGCGGGCTGTGAGCATCGACCTCGAAAATTTCCTGCCCTACCGCCTCGATCGCATTTCCGAGGCGCTGAGCCGGCATTTCCAGCCCGTCTATCGCGACGAGCACGGCATGACGCGCCCCGAGTGGAAAGTGCTCGCCCATCTCGGCCAGGCGGAAACGCTGACCGCGCGCGAGATCGTCCGCCGCACCGGCCTGCACAAGACCAAGGTCTCGCGTGCTGTCTCGGCCCTGGAAAACCGCCGCTGGCTGGAGCGCAACCGCGACGAGGCCGACCGCCGGATAGAGCATCTGACGCTGACCCGGACCGGCCGGAAAGGCTACGATTCGCTGACCGCGCTCCTGAAGACGCGGGAGGCCGAGCTCCTGAACAGGCTGACCGGGGAGGAAATGGAAACGGTCGGCCGCGCACTCGCAATTCTCGACCGAGTCACCGGCCGCAAGAGCTAGCGCGCCGACAAGGTCCGTCCGACCGCGTCCTTCCAGCCGGCATATTTGCGCGCCCTCTCCGCCTCGTCCATTGCCGGCGTGAACTGCCGCTCCAGAGCCCAGCTTTTGGCAAAGTCTTCCCGGCCCGCCCACGCGCCGACATGGGAGCCGGCGAGCCAGGCCGCGCCGAGCGCCGTCGTTTCGAGCACCACGGGCCGGTCGACCGGGGCATCGAGAATGTCGGCGAGGCATTGCATGGTCCAGTCGGAAGCAACCATGCCGCCGTCGACGCGCAGCGTGGTCGAGGTGTGGTCGGGCGCATCCCAGTCGCCATGCATCGCTTCCAGCAGGTCGCGGGTCTGGTAGCAGACCGCTTCAAGCGTCGCCTTGGCGATCTCGTTCGGGCCGGTGCCGCGCGTCAGGCCGAACAGCGCGCCGCGCGCATTCGCGTCCCAATGCGGCGCGCCGAGCCCGACAAAGGCCGGCACCAGATAGACATCCTGTTCGGGATCGGCCTTCTCGGCCATTTTGCCGCTTTCGGCGGCGGTTTCGATGATGCCAAGCCCGTCGCGCAGCCACTGGACAGATGCGCCAGCCATGAAGATCGAACCTTCCAGCGCATAGGTGGTCTCGCCGCCAAGCCGGTAGGCGATCGTCGTCAGCATGCGGTTCCTCGACGCCACCCGGTCCCTGCCCGTGTTCAGCAAGGCGAAACAGCCGGTGCCATAGGTCGACTTGAACATGCCCGGCTCGAAACAGGCCTGTCCGATCGTCGCGGCCTGCTGGTCGCCGGCAACGCCGCAGACCGGAATATCCGCACCGAGGATCTCCGCCTTCGCCGTGCCGAAATCGGCGGCGCAATCCAGCACCTCCGGCAGCATCGCACGGGGAATGCGCAGGATATCGAGCAGACCGTCGTCCCAGTCCTCCTCGTCGATATTGAAGATCAGCGTGCGCGCCGCATTGGTCGCGTCGGTGACGTGGCGCTCGCCGCCGGTCAGCCGCCAGATCAGGAACGTGTCGATCGTGCCAAAGGCGATCTCGCCGGCCTCGGCGCGGGCGCGCAGCCCGTCGACATTATCGAGCAGCCAGGCGATCTTCGAGCCGGAGAAATAGGGATCGAGGAGAAGGCCGGTTTTCGCCGTGAATTCACCCTCATGGCCCTCTGCCTTCAGGGAATCGCAGAAGTCGGCGGTGCGCCGGTCCTGCCAGACGATCGCGCGATGCACGGGCTCGCCGGTCGCCCTGTCCCAGAGCGCCACGGTCTCGCGCTGGTTGGTGATGCCGATCGCGGCGATGTCGGACGCCTCGATGCCGGCATCGGCGATCGCGGCGCGGCATGTCTCGACCACGCTTTGCCAGATATCCTCCAGTTCATGCTCCACCCAGCCGGACTTGGGAAAGTGCTGCGGGAACTCCTGTTGCCCGGTTCCGGCGATCTGCTGCCTGTCGTCGAAGACGATGGCGCGCGACGAAGTCGTGCCCTGATCGATCGCCAGGATATAGCCGGCCATGAAGTTCCTCCCGATTATTTGCTGTCGTCGGGATTCAAACCAGATCGCGAGGAAGGCTTCAACCCGCCTCGCCGGCCTTCCCGCCTTCGGCGAGCAACCAGCGGCAGACCGCGAAAGCGGCGGCGGCGCCGATGAACTGCATCGCGATGAACCAGGGCATGTCGATCGGCCGGATACCCGCAAACGTGTCGGAGAAGGCCCGGGCGACCGTAACCGCAGGGTTGGCGAAAGAGGTCGACGCGGTGAACCAGTAGGCCGCCGTGATGTAGAGCCCGACCGCCGCTGCGACGGATTTGGGGCTCGCCTTCAGCGTCGCGAAGATGGTGAAGACAAGACCGAAGGTGGCGACGATTTCGGCGAACCATTGCGCCCCGCCGGTGCGGATCTTCGCCGACGCCTGGAAAATATCTTCGGCGAACATCGCATGCGCCGCCCAGACGCCGATAAGGCCGCCAGCGACCTGCAGGCCGATATAGACGAGGCTTTCACGTGCCTCGATCTCGCCGCGAAGCCAGAAGGCGAAGGTCACCGCCGGGTTGAAATGCGCGCCGGAAATCGGCCCGAGCATGGTGATGAGCACGTAGAGGATCGCCCCGGTCGGGATCGTGTTGCCGAGCAGCGCGACGGCGACATTGCCGCCCGCCAACCGCTCCGCCATGATTCCGGAGCCCACCACCGTGGCGAGGAGGAAAGCCGTGCCGATGAACTCGGCGGCATATTTGCGGGAGGCGTCCATCACGAGTTTCCGATATATCGATAATTCTTGAAGTATCGATAGAAAACCGGCCCGTCAACGGCCCCGACGGGACTTGCCGCGAAATTCAGCCGTCGCCGTGGATGACGCGCGCCTCGATCTCCAGATCGTAGGCGTTGCCCGCCGCGGCCCAGCGTTCGAGGATCGCCTGGCGCACCTCGTCGAGGCGCTCCTCCGGCAGATCGACCCGCTCGCGATTGGCGTAATAGGTCAGCCGCAGGATGGAGGGTTCGCGTTGCAGCGCGCTGATCAGCCGGGTGATGCCCTCCAGCAGGCTTTCGTCGGGCGTCGTTTCATTGCGATCGAAGGCGGCGGCGTTCAGGTCGACCCGCAGGATGCGGGCGGACGCGACGCCGAATGAGACGGAACCGCTGCCCCCCGCCTCGACGCGGAGCGATACCGGGTTGGTCGTCGTCGCGTGATAGCCTTCCGGCAAGGTCGCCTCATCGAGTTCGAACATCATCCCGACTGCGCCGAGCCGCGACACCTCCATGCAGGGCGTGGCGTATTGCCCCTCCACATCCGTGGTCAGCAATATGTCCTGCCCGGCGGTGATGCGCGCGCCCGAAATTCCCGCTTCATCCGCGTCGGCAAAACCGTTGCGGTTCTCGTCCTGATAGACGAGCAGCGAAATCTCGGTGCAGCCCGGCGGGTTGTTGCTCGTCCGCACCGTCGCCAGCGACGGCGGCAGCAGGGGAATCAACGAATCCGGATCGGCGATTTGCGCCGTGTTGAGGAGATAGCCGCGCGCCGGCGCGTCGACGATCTCACCCAGATAGCGCAGCGAAACGCTGCTGCGCGCGCCGACCGACACGACGCCGAAATCCACGCGCTGGCCTTCGATCGCCACATCGGCGACCTCGCCATCCTCCAGAACGCTGCCGGGCACCAGCCTGACGCCATCGGCGAGAAGCGCCCTGAGCCGGGTGGAGACGGGCTTCGTGCTGCGATTGCTGATCGTCAGCGTGTAATCCACCTGATCGCCCGGACGCGCCGCGATCGCGCTCGGAGTATGCGCCAGCGACACATCGGTCCTCTCGATGCCCTGCAGCGTCGGAACCGGCATCGCGAGTTCGCGCTCGTCCGCCGCCGACCGGTCCCCGGCGCGGCCTGCGCCGCTCACCGTCGCCTGAATGTCGCCGCCATTTTCCAGATTGGGCCGCGCCAGCTTGTAGCTGGCCGAATAGCGCCACGTCTCGCCCCGGTCGAGCACGCCGGGGTTGGCCGTGTCGCCGCCCTCGTAGCGCGGCGGATCGGTGGGTGCGAAGACCTCCCCGTCCTGCTGCAGTTCGAGCGTCAGGCGCACGCCGACAAGCCCGACATTGCCGGTGTTGGCGATCGCGATTGAATAGTCGATCACGTCACCGTCGGGCAGGCCCGGCGCGGCATCGCCCGTCATGGCGGCTTCGACGCCGACTTCCAGCGCCGGCGTGCCCGCCGCGACCATAACGGTCGCCTGGGACCCGCCGGACTGGACGAGCGCCCCGCCATGGACGCCGGACGCAACCGCGCTATTGACGATTTCCGCGAAGGCCGGTCCCGCCAGCATGACGGGCGGCAGGAGGCAGGCGAAAAAAAGCGACCGGATCGACCGATGCGGACGCCTTGTTCTTCGCGTTTTCGATACTCTTCGCTGCACTGCGGGGTCTGCCGGTCGCCTCTTACTGAGCCTCGAACTCTTCCTGCGTCACGACATGCGCATGGGTGAAGGCCACGGCGCCGCCCGGCCCGAGCATGTCGTAGACACCGGCCGTTTCCGGATCGTCCCCGTTCAGGCCGAGAGGATCGTTGGCCGAAACCGTCACCTCGAAGGGCTCGACACCCAGATCCGGCGTCCCCTGCGACTGCAGCGTCTTGCCGGCGAGGTCGACGGTCACCGCCACATCCGCCACCGAGACATTGCCGACATTCTCGACCGTGTATTTGTAGAGGATCGTGTCGCCGGTCTCGGCGCCCTCGCCCTCGTTGCCCTCGGCCTTCTCGAGAACGCTGGCCGTTGCGATCGCCAGTTGCGGATTGGCCGCAACGAGGAGATTGCCGGGCTCCACCGATGCCGTGACCTGATTTCCATTGGCCGTTCCGGCGACGCCCGCATTGACGATGATGCCGTCGCCCGCGGCCACGGCCCTGAAGACCTGTTCGGCGGTCAGCGGTCGCGTCGCCGTGAAGGTGACGGTCTCGCCCTTCGGCATGTCCGCGCTCGGCGGCTGGAAGTCGGCCGGCTCGAGATCGACCGCATCGCCGCCAATGGTCAGGCTGGCGCCGTCCACGACGACCCTGTCGACCGGAAAATTGCCGTCATTGGTGACCGTCACGGTCACCGACACCACGTCTTCGGCATCCGCATGGGCGGAATCGCGCCCCTTCGAGATGTCCAGATCGAGCCTCTGGCTGGCGGTCAGGCTGGGCAGCGGCTCCGCAAGGTCGGTGCTTTCGGTGCCCTGGGCCTGGACTTCGGCATCTCCGGCCTTGCCGGTCACGGTAACCGTGCTCGACAGTTGAGCGAATGCCGGCGCGCTCGGCGCACCTGTCAACACCAATGCAAGTGCGAGCGTGCCGGCCGCACCGCCTGCCGCCGACAGTACCTTGCCCTTCGCCCCGTTTCCGGTGTCGCGTTTCACGATGTCGCCCCTCCCAAAACTCGAATTCAACATAACCGATTGCTCCAACCGGCGCGCGACGGCCGGCTCTGCCGACCATAGGGCGAGCAGCTTCGCCATGTCATCAAAAACATGGCGGCAATCCATCAAACCTTGGGGGTGAAGCGACCGGCTCAGGCCGCCGCGATCGCTTCCTTGCGCCGTTCCAGCCCGAGCAGGAAGCCGATGCTGTCATTCGGCTTGGCGAGGTCGGCAATCGAGTGCTTCGCCAGCACGGCGAAAAACGCGTTCAGCGCCTCGCGCAATGCCGCCGACAGCTTGCACGTCTCAACCAGGGGACAGTCCGCATCCTCGCGGTCGAAGCACTCGGCCATCGAAAAACCGTCCTCGGTCAGCCTTACGACGTCGAGCAGCGTGATATCGGAGGCGTCGCGCGCAAGCCGGATGCCGCCATTGCGGCCGCGCACCGTCTCGATCAGCCCGCCCTCGTTCAGCGGCTGCAGGATCTTGAACAGGAACGGTTCGGAAACGCCGTAAGCCTTTGCGATTTCGGCAACACGGCTCAACTGGCCGCCATTGGCCGAACAGTACATCAGGATGCGAAAGGCGTAGTTCGTCTGCTTCGTAAGGCGCATGGGTCGTCTCCGTTACGGAACGTTATATAGCGCCTTGTTTGGAATCATTCCAGATAAACCTCACCGATTTGGTCAACTTTTTTCTTGACAGGCCAGAGGCGTTCCCTCAGGTAAATATGACAGCGAATGTCATATTAGAAAAAGAAGCTACGGGAGCTATCCATGGCGCTGCGCGCACGCCTTCTTTCCACCACCCTGTCCATCGCAATCGCCCTGCCCGCGACGTCCGCCGCTTTCGCGGACGGTTCGGTCAATCTCTACTCGTCACGCCATTACGACACGGATGAGCGGCTCTATTCGGACTTCGAGGAACAGACCGGCATCACCGTCAACCGTATCGAGGGCAATGCCGACGAACTGATCGAGCGCCTCAAGGCGGAAGGCAAGAACAGCCCCGCCGACGTCCTGATCACGGTCGATGCCGGACGCATCTGGCGGGCCGCCGACGCCGACCTGTTTTCGCCCGTCGACAGCGATGTCCTCGAAGAGCGTATCCCGGCCGCCCTGCAGCATCCGGACAATCTCTGGTTCGGCTTTTCGACGCGTGCCCGCCTGATCTTCTACAACAAGGACCGGGTCTCCGAGCCGCCGCAAACCTACGAGGAACTCGCCGACCCGAAATACAAGGGCCAGGTCTGCATTCGCTCGTCGACGAACATCTACAACCTGTCGCTGCTCGCCTCGATCATCGCGACCGACGGCGCCGAAGCGGCCGAAGCCTGGGCGCAAGGCGTGAAGGACAATCTCGCCCGCTCACCGCAGGGCGGCGATACCGACCAGCTGAAGGGCCTCGTCTCGGGCGAATGCGACATCGCCGTCGCGAATTCCTACTATTTCGCGCGCTCGCTGCGTATCGACGTGGAAGGCCTCTCCGAGCATGTCGACCAGATCGGCTGGGTCTTCCCGAACCAGGATGGCCGCGGCACCCATGTCAACGTCTCGGCGGCCGGCGTCCTGAAGAATGCACCAAACCGCGAGAATGCGATCAAGTTCCTCGAATATCTGGCCTCCGATTCCGCGCAGGAATATTTCGCCTCCGGCAACGACGAATATCCGGTCGTCGAAGGGGTCGGCCTGTCGGCCTCGGTCACGCAACTGGGCGAGTTCAAGCGCGACCAGCTGAACCTCGCCGCATTGGGCGAGAACCAGACCGAAGCGCAGAGCATCTTCAACGCCGTCGGCTTCAAGTAAACGCCGAAGCCAAGCCTACGCCTTACCTAACCGTTGAATCGGATCATCCGCGAACCGCCTGAAGCCCTTGGTTTCAGGCGGTTTTTTGCGGCACCGTATCGGAAGCGAGCGGGACTTCCGCGCGTGTCGACACATGCATCTGCTGCGTCTGCGCGATCGAGCGGCACAGCAGGATCACCGGCAAGAGGCCGAAAGCGACGATCACCAGCGACGGAACCGCCGCCTGCGCCAGCCGCTCGTCGGAAGCGAGCCGGTGCGCCTGCACGGCGAGCGTGTTGAAATTGAACGGCCGGAGGATCAGCGTCGCCGGCAACTCCTTCATCGTGTCGACGAAGACGATCAGCACCGCTGTCAGCAGGCTTGCGCGCATCAGCGGCAGATGCACCCTTCTCAGCATGCCGAACGTGCCGGAGCCGAGCGTGCGCGCCACCGCGTCGACATTGGGCTTGATCTGGCTGATGCCGGTGTCGAAAGCCGACAAGGCCGCCGCCATGAAGCGCACGATATAGGTCATCACCAGGAGCGCGATCGAGCCGGTGATCAGCAATCCGGTCGAGATGTCGAAATGCTCGCGCATGAAGGCGTCGACGGTATTGTCGAGCCGCGCGAACGGCACCAGCAGGCCGACCGCGACGACCGAGCCCGGCAGCGCATAGCCGATGCCGGACAGTGTCTTGGTGATCGCCGCCGCCCTGCCGGGCGCCAGCCGCACCCGGTACCCGACGATGGTCGCCCCGATCACGGTCAGCACCGCGGCGACGGAAGCGAGGATCAGCGAGTTCTGCACGAAGTCGAGATAGCGGCCCTCGAACGGGTTCTGGCCGGACTTGATCGCCATTTCGAACAGCACGACCAGCGGGATCGCGAAACCGCACAGGACCGGGATCAGGCAGGCGAGGATCGCCAGCGCCGCGCGCCAGCCCCCGAGATGATGCACCGTCATCGCCTCGACCCGGTTTCCGGCATTGTACTGCTTCGCACCGCCGCGCTGCTTCACCTCGAGCAGGACGAGGAAGAGCGCCGTCAGCATCAGGCAAAAGGCGAGCTGCGAGGCCGCCGCCCGGTCGCCCATGGAAAACCACGCCTGGTAGATGCCGGTCGCAAAGGTCTGTACGCCGAAATGCGCCACGGTGCCGTAATCGGCGATGGTCTCCATCATGGCGAGGATCGTGCCGCCGGCGATCGCCGGCCGCGCCACCGGCAGGCTGACGCGCAAAAAGGCGCTCCACGGCCCGTGGCCCATCGTGCGCGCCGCGAAATAGGCCGTCGGCGACTGGCGCAGAAACGCCGCGCGGGCCAGCAGGTAGACGTAAGGGTAGAGAACGAAGATCAGCATCAGCGCCGCGCCGGGCAGCGAGCGGATCTCCGGGAACCAATAGTCGCGCGGCCCCCACCCCGTCACCGCCCTGAGCGCCGTCTGCACGGCGCCCGGATGATCCAGCAGATCCGTATAGGCATAGGCCAGAACATAGGCCGGGAAAGCGAGCGGCAGCGCCAGCACGATTTCGAGGATGCGGCTGCCGGGAAACCGGCACATCGTCACGAGCCATGCGGCCCCGGTGCCCGTCGCCGCCGTGCCCGCCGCCACGAAAAGCGACAGCTGCACCGTGTTCCAGATATAGCGCGGCATCACCGTGTCCCAGAGCCCGGCCCACGTCTCGAGGGTGCCGCCGAGCGCCGAAAAGCCGACGGCGACGATCGGGATGAGGCACAGCCCCGCTCCGATCCAGGCAAGGGTCTTCAGCGGAAAATGAAACAAGGTCGGCGTCTTTGCCCGTTCGCGGTCGCTATGGGCAAAGTGGAGTATGGCAAACAGGTTTTGACGTCAATCGCGCCGTTGTGTCGCGTTTGGACATGCGGATTTCTCATTTCCGCATGGGCAAGCTCCGCGGAGACGCCCACAATCCGTCCCCTGAAAACCTGGAACGACGGATGGAGGTTCACCATGGACCAACGTTTGGCTGATGAGGAACTGGCTCCCGTCCTTGAACCCGTCGCGACGGCCAGAGGCCTGCCGAACCGGCATTATGTCGATCAGACCTGGTTCGAGACCGAGCGCGACAGGCTGTTTTTCGATGGCTGGGCCGGGATCGGTTTCGCCAAGGACGTGCCGGCGAAGGGCGACGCCATGCCGATCACCTTTCTCGGCCAGCCGCTCGTCGCCATCCGCGGCCGCGACGGAAAGCTGCGCGTGTTCCTGAATATCTGCCGCCATCGCGGCATGATCCTGATCCGGGAGGCCGGCCCGATCCGCGGCGCGATCCGCTGCCCCTACCATTCCTGGTGCTACGATCTCGACGGCGCGCTCAAGGCGACGCCGCATGTCGGCGGCCCCGGCCATAACAGCCACGAGGCGATCCGCAGAGAGGATCTCGGCCTCGTCGAGGTGCCGTCCTACGTCTGGCGCGACGTGATCTTCGTCAATATCTCGGGCGACGCCCCGCCCTTCGAGACGGCGCATCGCGCCGCGATCGAACGCTGGCGCGAATTCGGCACGCCGTTGCTCCATTCAGGGGCGGATTCCGGGTTCACGCTCGATGTCGCGACGAATTGGAAGCTGGCCGTCGAGAATTACTGTGAGAGCTATCACCTGCCCTGGGTGCATCCGGGCCTGAACAGCTATTCGCGCCTCGAGGATCACTACAATATCGAGGAACCGGACGCCTTCTCCGGCCAGGGAACGCTTGTTTACCGCCAGCTCACCGATGAAGACGGGCTCGTTTTCCCCGACGCGCCCGGCCTCGGCGAGCGCTGGCAAACCGCGGCGGAATATATCGCGTTCTATCCGAACGTGCTGTTCGGCGTTCACCGCGACCACTCCTTCGCGATCCTGCTGGAGCCGGTCGCCATCGACCGGACGGTCGAGCATGTCGAGATCTATTATCACGCGCAAGAGGCGCTCGACGCCGACCATGCAGGCTTACGCGCGCGAAATTCGGCGCTCTGGGAAACGGTCTTCAAGGAGGACATCTTCGTCGTCGAGGGCATGCAGCGCGGCCGCCATGCGAGCGGCTTCGACGGCGGCAAGTTCTCGCCGGTCATGGACAGCCCCACCCACATGTTCCATCGCTGGGTGGCGTCGCGGCTTGCCTGAGGCGGCGATATCGGCTCCTTCGTCCGGTGCGCTGGACGCGGCGCTGCTCGACGCGCATGCCGCCGGCGACTGCCCTCGCCTAGCCTCGCTCTATGGCGAAGCCGCAGACACGTTCAGTGCGGCGGGCGACATCGACGCCGCCTGTTTCTACTGGACGCAGGCGCTGATCTTCGCGCTTGAGGCGGGGTTGGACGAAGCTCGGTATTTCGCCGAACAGTTACGCCGGCACGGCAGGCTGTAGATCAGGCGAAGCGGCGTTTGCTACCCGCCGCGATCGGGAAGATCGAATGCACCTCGAAAGGCGCGCCGGTTTCGCGTTCGATAAAGATCGCCAGATGATCGATATGCAGCGGCTCGGCCAGAACGTCGTGGAAATGGCGCTCAAGCGCCGCCTGCAGCCGCGGTCTGTCCGCCGGTTCCACATGCCCCGTCAGCGTCATGTGGAAGCGGAAATCGTCGAAGACGTAAGGATAGCCCCAGTTCTGCAGGTTGCGCAGTTGCGAGGTCGACAGCCTGTCCGGATCGCGGCGCTGGAATTCCTTCTCGGTCAGCGGCGCGCGCAACCGGTCGAAGATCGCGACGACCTGGCCGGCAAATTCGTTGAGCGCGGGATTGGGGGCTTCCGGCACGATGGCGAAGAAACCGCCCAGGCGCGCAACGGTGACGCGGTCGATCGTCACCGGCTGGATCTGCCGGGAAAAGGCTTCCGCTGCGGCGACGAGATCGTCCTCGCTGAAGTCCTCCGAAAGCCTGAACGGCGCCTTCAGCGTGCCATGGAAGCCGTAACGGCGGGGAACGGCCGTGAAATAGGCGAGTTCGCCCAGTGCCAGGCCGGTCCGCTCCGCATGCGGCAGCGTCAGCCCGGAAAACGCGTCGCGTCCAAGCCAGCTGGAGGCCGCACGTGTCAGCGGGTGGTCTCGCGGCGGCGTGAAGTAAATGGCGTAGCGCATGGCGGCGAATCAGGCTCCGGTCAAGGTTTGACCCTGCTACGCCAGCCTTGTGACAAACATGCGAAATCTCGGGTGAATAGTTATCCGGCGAAGTTTTCAGCGACAACTTCGGCTATTCAGGCCGCTTCCGGTTCGTATTCCAGCAATTCGGGACGTTCCCCGTCGGCAAGCCGCTCATTGATGTCGTCGACGATACTGGCGATCTCCGCTACCGAGCCGATCACGTAATCGGCGCCGGCATCGGTCAGCCGTTTGGCCGCGGCATTCGCCAGGTCGAGCCTTTCGCGCGCCGGCAGCGCCGTCAGGGCGTCCTCGCCGAGCCCCATCTCGTTGCCGGTCTCGCTGACCCCGACGGTCCACGCGCCCGCCGCCTTGCCCTCCATCAGGCCCGGCACCGTGTCGTCGACCTTGACCACCGAGGAGGCCGGATAGACGCCGAGCGACACCATCGCGTGATAGAGCGCCAGCGGAGACGGTCGGCATTCCGGCACATCGTCGGCGCAGACCACCGCTTCCGCCTCGAACCCCTGCGCCCTGGCCACCGCGATCACCCGCTCCATGATATCACGGGTATAGCCGGTCGTCGTTCCGATCAGGATGTCGCGGTCGCGCAGCGCCCGGCAGGCGGTCAGGACGCCGCCGATCAGCTTACCTCGTTCGGCCGCCGTCTGCCGGCTGATTTCCCGGAACCGTTCATGCAGCAGGATCGCGTCGCGCTCCTCGAAGGGCTGGCCGCCATGGCTCTTCGCCCAGGCCTGCCCGGCACGCGCGCCGAACCCGATAGCCTTGATGTGATCGAGCTTGCCGAGCCCCATTCCGGCGCGGATATCGTCCTCCGAAACCGTCACGCCGGCTTCCTCGAAGACGCGCTTCAACGACAACAACGGCGCCAGCGACCCGAAGTCGACCAGCGTTCCGGCCCAATCGAAGATGACTGCCTTCACATGCATGGCGACCGACCGCGTGCCCCCCAAACCCGTCGAGCCTATTCTACGGTCGCAGATGACATTCATACGACAGTGGAAAACGCGCCCGAAAACCGCCGGAACAACAGGCAAAACGGGCCGTGCGAAATCGCGCGGGATACGGGACTGTCATCTTTGCAGCGAAGGATCACGGCCGCGAATTGCACGGGCGCGATGAGCGGCCGCCCCGCCCTTTCTTGCCAAGTTTCGCCCGCCATGCTCTATCCGACAAAATAGTCCCATGCATCTGATCGCGCCCATACATCCATGACCCGTGTCGTTTCCATCGGTGAATGCATGATCGAATTGTCCGGCCGTGAGGGCGTGACATGGCGGCAGGGCTATGCCGGCGACACGTTGAATACGCTCTGGTATCTGCGCGCGCTGTCCGCTGCGTCGACGGAGACCGACTACGTCTCCGCCTTCGGCGACGATCCTTTCTCGCGCGAACAGATCGCCTTCCTGCGCGCCAACGGCATTGGCGTCGCCGCCAGCCCGACGATCCCCGGCCGGGCGCCCGGCCTTTACGCCATCACCCTGGACGCGCATGGCGAGCGGTCCTTCACCTATTGGCGTCAGAACGCCGCGGCCCGCTGCCTCGCCGACGACCACGATGCGCTCGCCGAAAGCCTCTCGGGAGCCGGGCTGATCTATTTTTCCGGCATCACGCTCGCCATCCTCGACCAGCGCGGCCGCGACGATCTGCTCTCCATCATCGAGACGGCGCGGGCGGGCGACACGGTCGTCGCCTTCGATCCCAATTACCGGCCGCGGCTCTGGGCCGATCCGGACCATGCCCGCGCGGTCATGCGCGGCGGCTATGCGGCGGCCTCCATCGTGCTGCCGACATTCGACGACGAACAGGCGCTGTTCGGCGATGCGAGCCCGGCGGAAACCATCGAGCGCATTCGCCCTCACGGTCCGGGCGAGATCGTGGTCAAGTCGGGCGGAGCCGAGGCGCTCGTCGCGGTCGACATGACGGTGACGCCGGTGCCGCCCCCGCAAGCCATCGAGCCGCTGGATACGACCGGCGCGGGCGACAGTTTCAACGGCGCCTATCTCGCCGCACGCCTCGCCGGGAAGAGCCCGCCGGACGCAGCGCTTTTCGCTCACACCGTGGCGGGCATGGTCATCCGCCACCACGGTGCATTGATGCCCATGCAAAGGCTGGCGGACATTCGCCCCTGAAAATCAGGCGGATTTGGAGAACCGGTAGACCGTGCGCTGCTCGCGCAACTCGCCCGGGCGCAGCACCGCGCTCGGATAATCGGGCTGGTTCGGGGAGTCCGGCCAGATCTGCGTCTCCATGCACATGCCGGCATGATGACCGTAATGCCGGCCGCCGAGACCGGGGACGGAAACCTCCATCGCCGGCGCGGTGAAGACCTGCAGGCCGGGTTCGCCGGTCAGAACCTCCATCGCGACGCCGGAACGCGGCGCACGCAACTCGGCGACCGATCGCATGCCCTCGCCTTCGAGACAGAAATTATGGTCGTAGGAGGCATTGGCGTCGATGGCGTCGATCCGCCGCATCTCCCGGAAATCGAACTTCGTGCCCTGGAGCCGCGCCGGCGGACTGACCGGGATCAGAAGCGAATCGACCGGCAGATAGGCGTTCGCGCGGATTTCCATCTGGTGGTCCGTCACCGGCCCTGCGCCGCCATCTTCGAGGTTGAAATAGCTGTGATGCGCCATGGAGCAGATGGTCGGCGCGTCGGTTTCAGCCGTCAGCGTTACCCGGAACTCCCCCTCGCCCGCCAGTTCGTAGCGGCACCGCGCTGTCAGACTGCCCGGAAAACCCATGTCGCCATCGGCGCTGTCGAGACGCAGCACGGCGTGGCTCTCGCCGGTTTCCTCGACCGTCCAGAGCCGCTCCGAAAAGCCCTTCGACCCGCCATGCAGGCATTGGCCGTTGTCATTGGCGTCCAGCCGGTATTCGGTTCCGTCGAGCGTGAAGCGCGCACGGGCGATCCGGTTCGCGAAGCGTCCGGCGGTCGCGCCGAAATAGGGAGAATGGGTCTCGTAATCGTCGAGGCGGTCGAAACCGAGCGTCAGCGGCGCCTCGTGGCCGTCGAGGTAAAGCGCCTGAACGGTCGCGCCGCGCGTGATCACAAGCGCGCGCAGACCGCCCCCTTCAAGGAAGACCCGATGAACCGGCTCGCCTGACGCCAGATGCCCCCAAATCTCCACGCTGCCTGCCCTTCCCATGTCCATCCGCCTTCCTTCTGACATCACCGTTGCGCGAAGCCGCGCGGCCATTCGCCTTATGGTTGCGAAAACCGCCCCACAACGGACTTTTCCTTGCCGCACAAACACGCTAGAGAGCGCCCAAGCAACAACATTACGATATGGCGGAGCCTCCTCCCGGCCAAGCCGCCAGCAAGCGAAGGACCAAGACGTGTCAACCACATTCGACAAAGTCGCCGATATCATTGCCGACACAAGCGAAATCGAACGTGACTCGATCACCCCGGAAAGCCACACCATCGACGATCTCGGCATCGACAGCCTCGACTTTCTCGACATCGTGTTCGCCATCGACAAGGAATTCGGCATCAAGATCCCGCTCGAACAGTGGACGCAGGACGTCAATGACGGCAAGGTCGCCACGGAAGAATATTTCGTGCTCAAGAATCTCTGCGCCAAGATCGACTCCCTGGTCGCCGCCAAGGCGGCCTGACGGTCGTCTCCGCCGAAACGCTGGTTGATCGCACCCCAATGTCCGCCTCAAACGACGTCGTCATCACCGGCATCGGCCTGCTGACATCGCTCGGCGAAGGCGTGCAGGCGAACTGGGCGGCGCTGCGCGACTTCAGCGCACCCGTGATCGATACCGAGCGGTTCGCGCCCTACACGGTGCACCCGCTGCCGGAGGTCGACTGGTCGCTGCAGATCGCCAAGCGCGGCGATCAGCGCCAGATGGAAGCCTGGCAGCGCATCGGCACCTATTCCGCCGGCCTCGCGCTGGAGGATGCCGGCATCAAGGGCGACGAAGCGCTCTGCGCGTCAATGGACATGATCGTGGCCGCCGGCGGCGGTGAACGCGATGTCGACGTCGACACGATGATCCTGAAGCGGATCGCCGACGGCGCGCCGGATATCGGCGTGGCGATCAACGAGGTGCTGACGACCGAACTGCGCCCGACGCTCTTCCTGGCGCAGCTGTCCAACCTGCTCGCCGGCAACATTTCCATCGTCCACAAGGTCACCGGCTCGTCGCGGACCTTCATGGGCGAGGAAGGCGCGGGCATTTCCGCAATCCAGACCGCGGCGGCGCGGATCCGCTCGGGCCAGAGCACGCACGCCCTCGTCGGCGGCGCCTACAACACCGAACATCCGGACATGCTGCTTTCCTACGAACTCGCCCATCACCTGATGCGCGACACCTGGCGGCCGGTCTGGCAGCGCGGGCAGGCCGAGGGCGGAGGGATCGTCACCGGCTCGGGCGGCGTGTTCCTCGTCCTGGAAAGCCGCGACCACGCGAAAGCGCGCGGCGCCAAAATCTACGCCTCGCTCGGCACGGTCGCGGCAGATCTCGGCCCGACCGGCTCGCAGGAAACCCGCAAACGTCTCGACCGGCTTGCCGCCGAGACCGGCCTTGGCGAAACGGATATCGTCTTCTCCGCGGTCTCCGGCGCAAACGCCCGCACGGCCGACGAGAAGGCGTTCCTGACCGAGAGCCTTGCCGGCGTGCCCGTCCGGGGCCTCACCACCGCGACCGGCAATCTGTCAGAGGCGCAATTCCCGCTTGCCGTCGCGCTCGCGGCCCTGTCGCTGTCGACGGGCGAAAAGCTCCCGGTCCTCGATCCCGACTTCGAGGCGGAAGCCGCCGCCGCGCCCTCCTCCATCGGCGTCCTCGCCGTCGGCTTCAACGCCGCCGAAGGCATGGCGGTCGTGCGCAAGGCAGAAGGAGCGACCGGATGAGCCGCTTCACCGATCACGCCGGGCGTCCCGTCATCGCCATCACCGGGGCCGGCGTCGTCTCTTCGCTCGGCAGCGGCAAGGACGAGAACTGGGCCAAGCTGACCGCCGGCCAGTCCGGCATCCATCGCATCACGCGGTTTGCGACCGACCATCTGCGCACCACCATCGCCGGCACGGTCGACTTCATGTCGCCCCCCGAGGCGGGCTCCGTGGCGCTGTCCTACGCCATGGCGGAATTCGCGGCGCTCGAGGCGATCGCGGAATCCGGCCTATCGCAAAGCGAATTCGGCGGACCGCTCTTTCTTGCAGCCCCGCCGGTGGAACTGGAATGGTGGCAGCGCATCGCGCTCGATGCCGACGGGGCGAAATCCGGCGGCGAGCCGGGGTACCAGCGTCTGCTGCATGCGGCGCGCACCGGCAGCCATCCGGCATTCTTCCAGTCGGCGCAGTTCGGCACCATCGCCTCGCGGCTGCAGCAGCGCATCGGTACGCGCGGCCTTCCGATCACGCTGTCGACAGCCTGCGCCTCGGGCGCGACCGCGATCCAGCTCGGCGTGGAGGCAATCCGCCGCGGCGAGGCCGAACGCGTCGTCGCCGTCGGCACCGACGGCTCGGTGACGTCCGAGGCGCTGGTCCGCTTCTCGCTGCTCTCGGCGCTGTCGACCCAGAACGACGTGCCCGAAAAGGCCTCGAAACCCTTTTCCAAGGATCGCGACGGCTTCGTCATGGCCGAAGGCGCCGGGGCGCTGGTGATGGAGTCGCTTGAAAGCGCCACCGCACGCGGCGCGACCGTGCTCGGCATCCTCGAAGGCTGCGGCGAATGCGCCGACGATTTCCACCGCACCCGCTCCAAGCCGGACGGTTCGCCGGCGATCGCCGCGGTCCGCGCCGCGCTCGACGATGCCGGCGTCTCGACCGGCGACGTCGGCTACATCAACGCGCACGGCACCTCGACCCCGGAAAACGACAAGATGGAAAGCCTGTCGCTGTCGACCGTTTTCGGCGATGCGATGCCGTCGATCCCGATATCCTCCAACAAGTCGATGATCGGCCACACCCTGACCGCCGCCGGCGCGATCGAGGCCGTCTTCTCGCTGCTGACGATCCGCACCGGCACGCTTCCGCCGACGATCAATCACGCCAATCCCGATCCGGCCATCGAACTCGATGTCGTGCCCAACACCAAGCGCGCGGCGACGATCGGACGCGTGCTGTCGAATTCCTTCGGATTCGGCGGCCAGAACACCTGCCTTGTCATCGCGGCTGAACCCGCATAAGCCCCGCACTACAAGAATCTGCCGGAAGGAAACGCCATGCGCGCCCTGCAGCTCGTGGAAGACCGCAAGCTTGTTGAAGTCGACCTGCCGCCGCCGCCACCTCCCGGCCTCGGCGAAGTCACGGTGCGCATCGCCAAGGTCGCGCTGAACCATATCGACGTGTGGGGCTGGCGCGGCATGGCGTTTGCCAAGCGCAAGATGCCGCTGGTCATCGGCGCGGAGGCCGCCGGCCATGTCGACGCGGTCGGACCGGGTGTCGGCGGCCTGAAGCAGGGCCAGCTCGTCTCGATCTTCGGTGCGCAGACCTGCGGACTGTGCGGCCCGTGCCAGGAAGGCCGCGACAATCTCTGCGAGAACGTCGCCGGCGTGCATGGCTTCCATCTCGACGGCTTCGCCCAGGAACTGATCAACCTGCCCGCCCGAAATCTCGTGCCCGCGCCGCCCGGCGTGGACGAGACCGGCGCCGCGCTCGCGCCGATAACCTTCGGCACTGTCGAGCACATGCTCTTCGACAATGCCTCGCTGGAGCCGGGCGAAACCGTCCTCGTCCATGCCGGCGGCTCGGGCATCGGCACGGCGGCGATCCAGCTGGCCAAGCGCATGGGCTGCACGGTGATCACCACCGTCGGCTCCGACGCCAAGATCGAACCGGCGAAGGCGCTGGGCGCCGATCACGTCATCAACTACCGCGAAGACCGGTTCGAAGGGGTCGTGCGCAAGCTGACGAAGAAGAAGGGTGTCGACGTCGTCTTCGAACATGTCGGCGCCGACACATGGGCGGGCTCGATGCTGTCGCTCAAGCGTGGCGGCCGTCTCGTTACCTGCGGATCGACCTCCGGCGTCTCGACGCAGATGAACCTGATGATGCTGTTCCAGCAGCAATTCCGCATCATCGGCTCGTTCGGCTGCCGCATGCAGAACATGAACGACGCCATGCAGAAGATGGCGCGCGGCATCGTCCATCCGGTCGTCGATACCGAGGTCGATTTCGACGGCATCGGCGAGGCGCTCGCGCGCATGGAAACGCGCGACGTCTTCGGCAAGATCCTGCTCAAGGTCGGCTGAAGGGCCCGCGATGCGCACCGCCTTCCTTCGCGTCTGGAAGAAAGTCGCCCGGCTCGAATACTGGCTGATCGCGCAACTGACCTTCGCGATGCTCAATCTTGCGCGGCTGCTTCCGGCAAGCTGGGCGATCGAGCTCGGCGCGATGCTCGGCCAGCGGCTTGGCCCGCTGAGCAGCCGCAACAAGCTGGTGATGGAAAATTTGCGGCTCGCCTTCCCCGAAAAACCGGAGGAAGAGTTGCGCACAATCGCCAAGCGGAGCTGGCGCAACCTGTTTCGCCTTGGCGCTGAATATGTGTTCCTCGAAAAGCTTATCGATTACGATCCGGACTCCCCCGATACGGGCCTGATCGAGATCGAAGGCGTCGAGATCTTCAAGCGCCTGCGCGACGAGAACGCCTCCTGCATCTTCTTTACGGGCCATATCGGCAATTTCGAACTGCTGCCGATCTGCGCGGCGGCCTATGGTCTCGAAATCACCGCGCTGTTCCGCCCGCCGAACAATCCCTACATCGCCAAACGCCTCCTTGCCGCACGCCGCACCTCGATGGGACATCTCGTGCCCTCGAAAGCCGGCGCCGCCTGGGGGCTCGCCCGCGCGCTCGACGACGGCAAATCCGTCGGCATGCTCGTCGACCAGAAATTCGCGCGCGGTGTCCTCGGCACCTTTTTCGGCAAGCCGGTGCAGACCAATCCGCTTCTGCCGAAGCTGGCCCGCCACTACGAACGGCCGGTCCATCCGGCGCGCTGCATCCGCCTTCCCGGCGGCCGTTTCCGCATCATTCTGGAAGAAGCGATCGACTTGCCGCGCAACTCCGACGGGGTGATCGACATCCCCGCATCGACACAAATGCTCAACGACGTCGTCGAGCGCTGGGTGCGCGAGCATCCCGACCAGTGGCTCTGGTCGCATCGCCGCTGGCACGTCAACACGAGCGCATCCAGGAAAACAAAAGGCCGGCGCTAACGCCGGCCTTCCGCCTGATCTCGAAACGGTACGCGCTTAATGCGTGATGACGACACGCATGTTCTGCGGGCCCACCTGCTTGGTCAGCTGGTAGAGCTTGCGCGCATTGCGGGTGTCCAGGCGGACGCAGCCATGCGACGCCGGACGGCCGAGCCTGTTGACCGCATTGGTGCCGTGGATGGCATAGCCGCCATAGAAGAAGATCGAATAAGGCATTGGCGACATGTCATATTTCCGCGAATGCCACATCTTGTGCATGCGCGTCGGGCTCCACTTGCCGGTCGGCGTGCGGTAGCCGCTGCGCGCGGTGCTGACCCGCCAATTATACAGCGTCCGACCGTCTTTCTTGACGGTCATGGTCTGGCTGGAAAGATCGACATGCGCGACAAGACGATTGGCAAGACTTGCAGTCGCCCCCGACACGACAATCGCTGCCGCGAGAGCGGCACTTGCGAGAAAACGTTTCACCCGACTTACTCCTGTTACACGAAGACTGCCGCCCCTCTTTCGACGTTAGTCTTCCTTTACCCCACGGTCAAAATAACAACTTCGCCGTAATAAAAAGTTACAGGCGGGCATCTGCGCTTTTCACACAGCGCCTAAAAGCCCGCCATGGTTACCAAAATGAAAAAGCCGCGCGGATGGCGCGGCTTCCTCTCTTGCAGAGTTCATCTGGCAGAAATGAAGAGCTAGAAAATCTGGCTGCTCTTCGGCGTCTCCATGGACGCACCGTTGCGGTCCTCGTCGAACAGCGAACCCGTCCCGAATGCGGCCCGGAAACCGGCGAGGAACGTATGTCCGCCGACGCTGTCGCCATCGACGCTGACATGGTCGTACTGGTAGCGTCCCCAGACGGAGAAAGGCGTCCCGTCGAAGCGCTTCTCCGCTTCGAGGCCGGCGGTGAAAATGCTGGCGTCGTCCCCGCCGTCGGAAATCTGGGTGAAGCCCAGTTCGCCTTCAAAGCGCAAATTCTCGGTGTGGAAATACCGAACCTCGCCGCGAGCGCCCCATGTGCCGACGCTGTCTCCGTCAATCAGATACTGGCCCCAGAAGGCCTGGCCATAATAGGTGATATTGCCGTTGTAGATCTGGAATTCCGGACCGAGGCGGTAGGAGGATAAGTCGCCATCGACATCATCGATGGAGAGCCAGTCATAGGCCGCAAAACCGCCGACCGCATAGGCGCTCGGATCGCGTTTGAAAATATGGACGGCGCCGCCGATTGCGGAGAATGTGTCCCCGTCCGCCGTTACGCCGTTGTAGCGGGCATCGAACTGGCCGTTCCAATACGGGTCGAAACGGTAGTTCAGCTTGCCGTTGACATTGTAGACGGTAGCCGTCTCGGAATCGCCGTCGCTGGTCGCGACAAGCGCGCCGACGGATGCGCCGATGCTGCCGGAAACCGGGGCAGCCTGCGGAGCGTCATAATCCGTCGCGCCAATCCGGTCCGCTGCGAAAGCCGGCGACACGAATGCGACCGACACCAAGCTCAATACGATCTTCTTCACGACAATCCCCTGTATTCTGATCTGCGCCCCATCTCGACATGCGGCGAACTGATTTTCCGGAAACCTCGACTCGAAACTATGCAGGGCGGACAAATATTTGCAATCTGAAAATCATCGTACAGATCGAAAAATCATGGGGACTTGACCGTCTCTCGACATTTCCGCGAGCCATGATGCAACAGGGCAACATCCGGCATCCCGGATAGCGGTCCGGCAATCTGGGGTGTGAGCGCGCGATAGGTCACGCGCAGACACCTTGCCCTCGCGCGCCAACTCATGATCAATGCCGCCCATGGAGCCCATGCTGGAATCGATTGCCGGACGCGAGGACGACCTCGTCGAACTGACCCGCGAGCTGATCCGCTTCCCGACGGTCAATCCGCCGGGCGAAGCCTATGCGCCTTGCGCCGAATTCATCGGCGACAGGCTGGCGACATCCGGCTTCGAGATCGAATATGTCCGCGGCGAAGGCGAACCCGGCGATACCGATCGCTATCCGCGCACCAATGTGATTGCCCGGCGAGAGGGCGCGCGGCCCGGCGCCTGCGTGCATTTCAATTCCCATATCGACGTGGTCGAGGCGGGAGACGGCTGGACCGTCGATCCGTTCGAGGGCGTGGTCCGCGACGGCCGCGTCTATGGCCGCGGCGCCTGCGACATGAAGGGCGGGCTCGCCGCCTCGATCATCGCGGTCGAGGCCTTCATTGCGGCCAATCCCGATTTCCCCGGCGCCATCGAGATTTCCGGCACGGTGGACGAGGAATCCGGCGGCTTCGGCGGCGTCGCCCATCTGGCGCGCAAGGGCTATTTCTCCAGGCCGCGCGTCGACCACGTCATCATTCCCGAGCCCCTCAACAAGGATCGCGTCTGTCTCGGCCATCGCGGCGTCTGGTGGGCGGAGATCGAGACGAAGGGCGAGCAGGCGCATGGCTCCATGCCGTTCCTCGGCGATTGCGCCGTGCGCCACATGGGCGCCCTGCTCGCGGCCTTCGAGGAGAAGCTGTTCCCGGCCCTCGACGCCAAGCAGACACGCATGCCGGTCGTCCCGGAAGGCGCGCGCCGCTCGACCCTCAACATCAATTCCATCCATGGCGGCCAGACCGACGACTATACCGGCCTTCCCTCGCCCAATGTCCCCGATTCCTGCCGGCTGACCATCGATCGCCGTTTCCTGATCGAGGAGGAGATCGGCGAGGTGAAGGGAGAAGTCCTCTCCATCCTCGAAGGACTGAAGGCGACGCGTCCCGACTTCGACTATGCGATCCGCGATCTCATGGAGGTGATGCCCCTCATGACGGAGAAGGACGCACCGGTTGCGAGCGCCGTCGCCCACGGCATCCAGGCGATCTTCGACCGCGAGCCGGACTATGTCATCTCGCCGGGGACATACGACCAGAAACACATCGCCCGCCTCGGCCATCTCTATGACTGCGTCGCCTACGGCCCCGGCATCCTCGACCTCGCCCACCGCCCCGATGAGTGGGTCGGCATCTCCGACATGGTGCAGTCCGCGCAGGTGATGGCGCTGGCGCTCGCCGAGTTGCTGTCGACGCCGGGCTGAGCTTCGCGGCGCAACACTCGAGCGACGATCCCTGCTGACAATCCGCCGCGGTCCTGTATAAATTCCTGAGCGACATTCGGGAGGCCGCACGATGATATCCAGGACCAGCACTCTTCTTGCCGGCGCGGCGCTTGCGCTCGCCCTCACCAGTTCGGCCTTCGCCGCGCGCACGGACCTGACGCTGGCGATTCAGCTCGAACCGCCGCATCTCGATCCGACCGCTGGCGCCGCCGGTGCGATCGACGACATCGTCTACCAGAACATTTTCCAGGGTCTGACCCGCATCGGCCCCGACGGAGCGGTTCTGCCCTCGCTGGCCGAAAGCTGGTCGGTGTCCGAAGACGGGCTGACCTACACATTCAAACTGCATGACGGCGTGACGTTCCATGATGGAACGAGCCTCGACGCGGGCGATGTGGTCTTCTCGCTCGACCGCGCCCGCGGTGACGAGTCCACCAATGCCCAGAAGGCCCTCTTCTCGGCCATCGCAAGCGCCGAGGCGGTGGACGACCTGACCGTGAAGGTGACGCTCAGCCACCCCCAGGGCTCCTTCCTCTACAATATGGGCTGGGGCGACGCGGTGATCGTCGCGCCGGAATCGGCCGAGACCAACAAGGAAAAGCCGGTCGGCACCGGTCCGTTCAAATTCGTCGACTGGGCGCAGGGCTCCTCCGCCACGCTGGAAAAGAACGCGGATTACTGGGGCGAACCGGTGGCGCTTGATAAAGTGACCTACCGCTTCATCTCGGATCCGGCGGCCGCGACCGCCGCGCTGCTCGCCGGCGACATTCAGGCTTTCCCCGCCTTCCCCGCTCCGGAGGCGGTCGCGCAATTCGAGGGCGATCCGCGCTTTTCGGTGGTGATCGGCTCCACGGAGGGCGAGACCATCCTCTCGACCAACAATGGCAAGGAACCCTTCAGCAAGCTGGAAGTGCGCCAGGCGATTGCGCATGCGCTCGACCGGCAGGCGATCATCGACGGCGCCATGTTCGGCTTCGGCACCCCGATCGGCACCCATTTCGCACCGCATAACCCGGCCTATGTCGAACTGGTCGAAACCTATCCCTACGATCCCGAGAAATCGAAGGCTCTGCTGGCCGAGGCCGGCTATCCCGACGGCTTCGCAGCGACGCTGAAACTGCCCCCGCCCGCCTATGCGCGTCGCGGCGGCGAGATCGTCGCGTCCCAACTGCGCGAGGTCGGCATCGATCTCGAGATCATCCCGGTCGAATGGGCGCAGTGGCTCGATCAGGTGTTCAAGCAGAAGGACTACGACCTGACCATCATCTCCCACACCGAGCCGAACGACATCGGCATCTATGCGCGCGACGATTATTATTTCGATTATCACTCCGACGCGTTCAAGAAGGTGATGGCCGATCTCGACGCCACAGCCGACGAGGACAAGCGCTACGAATTGCTGCGTCAGGCGCAGGAGATCATCGCCAACGACGCCGTCAACGGCTACCTCTTCGAACTGCCGAAACTCGGCATCTGGGACGCCAAGCTCGAAGGCCTGTGGCACAATGTGCCGGTGCAGTCGAACGACCTGTCGGCCGTTCGCTGGACCGACTAGGCTCTTTCGACACCCTTCGGGGCGGGCCGCCCTGGCTCGCCTTTGTCTTTACTCCGGCGCCCGCTAGTCTCCGCCCATGCTGTCCTACGCGCTGCGCCGCATCCTGATCGTCGTCATCACCCTCCTTGCGGCAAGCGTGATCGTCTTCGCCGTGCTGGAAATCGTGCCAGGCGACCCGGCGCGGCTGATGCTCGGCATCAACGCGACCGACGACGCGGTTGCGGCGCTGCGCCAGCAGATGGGCCTCGATCAGCCGCTGGTGCTGCGTTATTTCGAATGGATCGGCGGCATGCTGAGCGGCGATTTCGGCCGCTCCTACACATATTCCGTGCCGGTTATCGACCTCGTCCGGGAGCGCCTTGTCGTCTCGCTGCCGCTGGCACTGATGGCGCTCGCCCTGTCGACCGTGATCGCCATCCCCGTCGGGGTCTTCTCGGCAGCGCGGCGCGGCTCCGCCGCCGACACCGGCGTCATGGCGGCGACGCAACTCGGCATCGCCATCCCCAATTTCTGGTTCGCCATCCTGCTCGTCTATGTCTTCGCCATCGCCCTGCGCCTCGTGCCGGCCGGCGGCTTCCCCGGCTGGGATGCCGGCATAGGCAAGGCGCTTGCCGCGCTGATCCTGCCCGCCATCGCGCTCGCCCTGCCGCAAGCGGCGATCCTCGCGCGGGTCACGCGCTCGGCCCTGCTCGACGTACTCGGCGAAGACTACATCCGCACCGCCCGCGCCAAGGGCCTGCCCGCCCGGCTCGTGCTGCGCCGCCATGCGCTCCGCAACGCGCTGATCCCCGTCCTGACCATTCTCGGCCTGCAATTCGCCTTCCTGCTGGCCGGCACGATCATCATCGAGAACGTCTTCTATCTGCCGGGCCTCGGCCGCCTCGTCTTCCAGGCAATCACCCAGCGTGACCTGATCGTCGTCGAAAGCGTCGTCGTCCTGCTGGTCGCCACCGTCGTCGTCGTCAATTTCCTCGTCGATCTTGCCTATGCCTGGGCCGATCCGCGGCTGAGGCGACGCTGACATGGCCGGAGACCTGATCGCGACCGAACACGAGGACTGGCGCCATTTCGTCGGCAAGGCGTTGCGCAACCACTCCTTCATGGCCGGCGCGCTGATCACCGCGCTCGTCGTTGCGGTCGCCCTCGTCTCCTTTGTCTGGACGCCCTATGACGTGACGAAGCTGGTCATCGCCGACCGGCTGCAGGCTCCTTCCAACGCTCATTGGTTCGGCACCGACCATTTCGGCCGCGATATCCTGTCCATGATCATGGTCGGCTCGCGGAACTCCATCGCGGTCGCGCTGATCGCGGTCGGCATCGGCATCGCCATTGGCGTTCCGCTCGGCACGCTGGCGGCAGCCAAGCGCGGCGTCCTCGACGAAGTCCTCATGCGCGCATCCGACATCGTCTTCGCCTTCCCGGCGCTGCTCTCGGCAGTGATGATCACCGCGATCTTCGGCCCCGGCGCCGTCAACGCCGTCATCGCCATCGGTATTTTCAACATTCCGGTCTTCGCCCGTGTCGCCCGAGGCGGCGCGCTGGCGCTCTGGCCGCGCGAATTCGTCCTCGCCGCCCGCGCCTCGGGCAAGCGCGCCGGCCTGATCACCGTGCAGCACATCTTGCCGAACATCGCCAACCTGCTGGTCGTTCAGGGCACGATCCAGTTTTCGCTCGGTATCCTCGCCGAGGCCGGTCTGTCCTATGTCGGGCTCGGCACGCAGCCGCCTGAACCCAGCTGGGGCCGCATGCTGTTCGAGGCGCAGACCATGATGGCGATCGCGCCGCACATGGCGATCGTCCCCGGCGTCGCCATCATCATCACGGTTCTCGGCCTGAACCTGCTGGGCGATGGACTGCGCGACGTGCTCGACCCGAGATTGCGGCGGCAGCGATGACGGACCCGGTCCTTGAAATCGAGAACCTGTCGCTGTCGATCGGAGACTATCCGATCCTCAGGGATATCGATCTCACCGTGCGGGCCGGCGAGGTCGTCGGGCTCGTCGGCGAATCCGGCTCGGGCAAGTCGATGACGGCGCAAAGCGTAATGCGCTTGCTGCCGCACGCCGCACAGGCCGCCGGCGCGATCCGTTTCGCCGGAGAAGAGTTGCTGGCGGCGAGCGAAAGCCGCATGTGCGAATTGCGCGGCGACGATATCGGCATGGTCTTCCAGGAACCAATGACGGCGCTCAACCCGGTCAAGACCATTGGCGAGCAGGTCGCCGAAGGCATTCGCTTTCATCGCGGCCTCGACCGCGCCGAAACGCTTGATCGGGCCCGGCAGATGCTTGAGCGCGTCGGCCTGCCCGAGGCCAGATTTCCGCTCACCCGCTACCCGCACGAACTTTCCGGCGGCCAGCGCCAGCGTGTCGTGATCGCCATTGCCTGCGCGTTGCGGCCGAAACTGCTGATCGCCGACGAGCCGACCACCGCGCTCGACGTCGTGTTGCAGGCGCAGATCCTTGACCTGCTGCGCGAACTCGTCGCCGAGGACGGCATGGGCCTGATCCTGATCAGCCACGATCTCGGCGTCGTCGCCGACATGGCCGACCGCATCACCATCCTGCGCAACGGCGAGGTGCAGGAGGCGGGCGAGACCGCAACGGTCCTGCGCGAACAGAAACACCCCTACACGCGCCGCCTCGCCGAGGCCTCGATCCACGTGCCGGTCTGGGCCAACGCGCAGACCCCGCCCGACGGCGACAGCAAGCTTCTCGAACTGGACGATGTCGCCCGGCATTTTCCCGGCCACCGCACGGGCCTGTTCAGGCGGAGCGAACCGACCCGCGCCGTCGACGGGGTCTCCTTTGCGGTACGCTCCGGCCATTCGGTCGCCCTGGTCGGCCAGTCCGGCTGCGGGAAGTCCACCCTCGCACGCATGATTCTCGCGCTCGATCACCCGACCGCGGGCACCATCACCTTCGACGGCATGGAAACCTCGGCGCTCGGCGAGGATGCGCTGCGCCCGGCCCGCCGCGAGATGCAGGTCGTCTTCCAGGATCCCTACGGCTCCTTCGATCCGCGCCAGAAGATCGGCCATTCCGTCGCCGAGCCCTTGCACCTGATGGACAAGAAGCTGACGCGTCCCGAACGGCGCGAACGCATCGCAGCGGCGCTCGAGGAAGTTGGCATGCAGCCGGCGGACGCAACGAAATATCCGCATGAATTTTCCGGCGGCCAGCGCCAGCGCCTCGCCATCGCCCGCGCCATCATCACCCGGCCGAAACTGGTCGTCGCCGACGAACCGGTCTCGGCGCTCGATGTCTCGATCCGCGCCCAGATCCTCGATCTCTTCGCGCGGCTCAACGACGATCTCGGCCTCGCCTTCCTGTTCATCACTCACGACCTGACCGTCGCCCGCGCCATCACCCACGACGTGCTGGTTATGGATCATGGAAAGATTATCGAGTCAGGCCGGACCGGCGATGTGCTGGATCATCCCGGCCACGAGGTGACGCGCCGGCTGATCGCCGCCGCGCCCGACCTGCAGCGCGCGATCGAGAGACGGTCAGCGGACGTCAAATAAGCGCGGCGAGAACCGCGACGGTCACGGCGAGCACGGTCATCGCCCGCCAGAAAACGGCGACGGCCTTGTCGATGTCCTTTTCCGTCACCGAGTGCCGCCCTGCGACATTGAGAAACGGATCGTCGGTCAATTCGCCGCCATAATAGCGCGGCCCGCCAAGCGCCACGCCGGTTGCCGCCGCCATGGCGCTTTCGGGCCAGCCGGCATTGGGCGAACGGTGCAGCTTCGCGTCCCGGACCATCACGACCAGCGTGCGGCGAGCGCGTCTCAGCCCCCGCAGGCTCCCGTCGGCGATCGCGATCATCAGCCCGGTCAGCCGCGCCGGGATCCAGTTGACGATATCGTCGAGGATCGCCGAGGACCGTCCGAAAGCGAGATATTTCTCGTTGCGATGGCCGATCATGGAATCGGCGGTATTGATGATCTTGTAGGCGAACAGGCCCGGCAGGCCGAGCACCGCATACCAGAAGGCAGGCGCCACCACGCCGTCGGAGGCATTCTCGGCAAGGCTCTCGACGGCGGCGCGCGCAACGGCGCTCTCGTCCAGCGTTTCCGGATCGCGACCGACGATCAGCGACACGGCCTCTCGCCCGCCGTCGAGACCGCCCTCGTCAAGCCCGTCGCGCACCGCGCGCACATGGTCGACCAGCGATTTCTGCGCCAGCAACACGGTGACGATCAGGATCTCGATAACGATCCCGGCAATGCCGATGAGGTCCAGCAAAAGGTCCAGCCAGCGGCCGATAACAGCGCCGAAGACGACAAGCAGGAGGATCGAGAAGAAGCCGCGCCGGGCGCGCGCCGCGCCGGAGACGTCCTTGTTGTTGAAGGCCCGGTCGAAGGCGCCGACGAGCTTGCCGAAGCCGACGACAGGATGCGGCACCCGCGACCAGATCGCGTCCGGATCGCCGATCAGGCGGTCGAGGATGAGCGCGACAAGAAGGACTGCGAGACTGCCGGAAACATACATTACGCAGGGTTGTGCATGGCGGTGCCGATTTCGGCAAGTGCTGAATTCAGCCGCTCGAACGCGCCCTCCCCGCTTGGTAAACCGAAGCGTATCCAGCCTGTCTCATGATCGAACACGCGAACGAGAATGTGCCGGTCGGCGAGTTTCTCGGCGAGATCATGCGCTGACGGATGATGCGCGGTCACGAAGAGGTCGGTGCGCCCGACGATCCGCATGCCTTGCTTTTCAAGAAGCGTTGCCAGTTTCCCGCTGTCGCTGGCAAGGCGCGACCGCGTCTCCACGATCCAGTGTTCGTCGCGCAGAGCGCGCGCGCCGATCGCGAGCGCAGGGCCGGAGACCGCCCAGGGGCCGATCATTTGCGCCAATCCCGACACGACGTCGGGATCGCCAATGGCAAAACCCAGCCGGAGCCCGGCAAGACCGAAGAACTTTCCGAACGATCGCAAGACCAGCAGTCCATGCCGGCCCGTCTCCGATACGAGTGAGCAATCAGGCGCGACATCGGCGAAAGCCTCGTCGACCACCGCCACGCGCCGCGCTTGCGCAAACGGCAGGATCCGCCCGACCGGCCACGTCCTCCCGTCGGGATTGTTCGGCTGGCCGACGATGAGCAGATCGGTCCCGTCGGGATCGGCCGGCAGGTCGCCCGGCAGATCGACATGAACGCCGGTCATTCTCAGCGCGTGCTCATATTCGCCATAGGTCGGCGAAACGATGGCCGCGCGGTCGAGATAGTTGAACAGCACCGGCAGCCACTGGATGATGGCCTGGGTGCCGGGCGCCGCGACGATCGCTGCCCCGTCCGGAACGCCATAGCAGGCGCGCGCGGCCTCCAGGCACTCTTCCATGAGCCCTTCGTCCGGCAGCCTGTGCCAGATTTCGGCGGAAAGCTCCGCAACCGGATAGGCAACCGGATTGATGCCGGTGGACAGGTCCAGCCATTCCTCGCGGCGGCCGCCATGCCGGGCGATGGCGCGATCCAGCGCGCCGCCATGACGAACCGCACCCGTCATGCCGCCCTGTCGATCACATGCATGTAGGATCCGGAGACGGAGCCGCGCCGGAGGCCGACATCGCCCAGCCTGTCGCCGCGCGCATCGCTTGCCGAGAACAGCCGCTCGCCCGCCCCTTCCGACACCAGTGTCGAATAGTGAAATTCATGCGCCGTGAGAGGCTGCGCCCACGGCGCACCGGCAAGCGGTGTCAGTCGCCGGTAGCCGAGATGGCGTTGGCGTTTTGCATAGGAGGTCGTCACGGGCAGCAACCCCGCCATTCCGTGGCGCTCGCCCTCGCCGTCGATCAGTTCGTCACCGAGCACCATGTAGCCCCCACACTCCCCATAGACCCGAATACCAGCTTCAGCGGCCGCGCGCAGACCTCCAAGGAAACGCCGCGCCGCCGCGATCCTTTCCGCGTGCAATTCGGGATAGCCGCCCGGCAGATAGACCGCGTCCGGATCCCCGGTAGGTATCTCATCGGCCAGCGGCGAGAAAAAGGAGATTTCCGCTCCCTGATCCCGCCAGCCATGGAGAAGATGCGGATAGGAAAAGGCGAAGGCCTCGTCGCGGGCAACCGCGATCCGCTGGCCGAGCGGCGGCAGGCGCGACGCGGTCCGGTTCGAGCCGCGGCCCCGCACCGCCAACGCCGCCAGCCGGTCAAGATCGACGCCGACCGTCATTGTGAGGGCCGCGTCTGCGAAAAACCGCTCGATATCCTGGTGTTCACCCGCCTGGACCAGGCCAAGATGGCGCGACGGCAGATGCAATTCCTCCTGCCGGTGCACAACGCCAAGAACAGCGATGTCGTGCGCATCGAGCGCTTCGCGCAACATGGATTCGTGCCGTGCGCTGCCGACGCGATTGAGGATGACGCCCGCGATTTCAACATCTTCGCGAAAGTCCATGAATCCAGATACGAGCGCCGCGATAGAATGCGCCATCCGACCGCAATCGACCACGAAGACGATCGGCAGGCCGAGCAGCACCGCGAGATCGGCGGCCGAGCCCTCGCCGTCCGCCGCCCCGTCGAACAGGCCCATCATGCCTTCCACGATCAGCAGGCGGTCGTCGCCGGCATGGCTGTTGGCGAGTGCATGCAGCAGGTCGGGGCGCATCGCCCAAGGGTCGAGATTGATACAGGGCTCGCCGCTCGCAGCCTCGTGGTAGGCCGGATCGATATAGTCCGGACCGGCCTTTGCGGGCGCCAGTTTCACGCCCCGGTTTCGGAGCGCACGCAACAGCCCGAGCGTCACGGTCGTCTTGCCCGAGCCGGAATGCGGCGCGGCGACGAGGAAACCGTTCATGCCGAACGATCCGCCGACCGGTTTCCGAGCGGATCGGTCACGAGTTTCCGCCCCTCGGTCGCAGCGCCCAGCCAATCGAGCGCCGCGCGCATGCGCACCACCTCGCCGATAACGACGATGGCCGGCGGCGACAGACCGGCGCCTGCGATATCCGCCTCGGCCCGCGCAAGCGTCGTTTCCAGCACCTGCTGCTGCGCGGTCGTCGCGTTGCAGACGAAGGCCACCGGTTCGTCCGGAGAACGCCCCTCGGCGATCAGCCGCGTCGATATCGTGCCGATATGCTTCATCGCCATATACATGACGATCACCGGCGAGGACCGCGCCACGCCGGCCCAGTCGATCGCGTCGGGCATCACCCCGGTTGCGTCATGCCCGGTCAGGAATGTGACATTGTGATTGGTGTCGCGATGCGTCACCGGGATGCCGGCATAGGCGAGCCCGCCGATCCCCGCCGTAACGCCCGGCACGATGCGGAACGGTACGCCGTGCTCGACCAAAGTCAGCGCTTCTTCCCCGCCGCGCCCGAAGACGAACGGGTCGCCGCCCTTCAGCCGCAGCACGCGTTTGCCTTCCCTCGCGAGTTCGACGAGACGCAACGAGATATCGCGCTGTTTCGGCGACGGCTTGCCGCCGCGCTTTCCGGCATATTCGAGCACCGCGCCGTCGCGCGCCAGCGCGAGGCATTCGGCGTTGACCAGCGCGTCATGCACCACGATGTCGGCCTGCTTCAGCGCATTGACCGCGTGCAGCGTCAACAGGCCGGGATCGCCCGGCCCGGCGCCAACCAGCCAGACATGGCCCGGCTCGAAACGGGGCAATCCGTCGATCATGCCGCTCTCCGGCGTCGCGTTTGGCGCTTTGTCGTCTTCATGCTGTCACCTATAAGGCGGTCATGGTCACGGAAAAAGCCGAAATCGCCGATCCCGGGCGCAAGCCATCCGGCCCGCTCAGGCGCGGCTGGACGACGGGCGCCTGCGCCACCGCCGCGACCAAGGCGGCTCTGACGGCCCTTCTGACCGGCAAATTCCCCGATCCCGTCACCATCACCCTGCCGAAGGGCGAAACACCCGCTTTTGCCCTGGCGCGCGAGACCCTCGGCGACGACTTCGCCGAGGCCGGCATCGTCAAGGATGCGGGAGATGATCCGGATGTGACCCATGGCGCGACCATAGTCGCCCGCGTCGCCCGCGCGTCGCCTGGAACCGGCATCGTCTTTCGCGCCGGCGACGGTGTCGGAACGGTCACCAAAGCGGGCCTGCCGATCCCGCCCGGCGAGCCCGCGATCAATCCCGTGCCGCGAGCCATGATGACGAAGGAAGTCGAGGCGCTCTGCGCCGAACACGGCGTCGCGCCGGATGTCGAGGTGACCGTTTCCGTGCCGCGCGGCCGGGATCTCGCGGAAAAGACCTGGAACCCGCGCCTTGGCATCGTCGGCGGCATTTCCATCCTCGGCACGACGGGCATCGTGCATCCCTTCTCCTGCTCCGCCTGGATCCATTCCATCCATCGCGGCATCGACGTCGCCCGCGCCGCCGGCCAGGATCACGTCCTCGGCGCAACCGGCTCGACCTCCGAGGGGGCGGCGCAAGCGCTTTATCACCTGCCGGATTTCGCGCTTCTCGACATGGGCGATTTCGCCGGCGGTCTGCTGAAATATCTGCGCGCCCACCCGATCCCAAAGCTGACGATAGCCGGCGGCTTCGCGAAGATGACGAAGCTCGCCCAGGGCGCGCTCGATCTGCATTCCGGCCGCAGCCAGGTGGACATGGATTTCCTGCTGAAGAAGGCGCTGGACGCCGGCCTGGAGCGATCGCTTGGCCGGCGGATTCTTCAAGCCAACACCGCACAGGAAGTGCTTGAGCTGACTCGTGAAAACGGCATCGACCTCGCCAGCCCCATCGCCGAACTGGCGCGCCTGACAGCGAAGCGGACCCTCCAGGATGCGCCCGTGGCAGTCGAGGTTATCGTCGCCGACCGCAAGGGCGCAATTCTCGCCCGCACGGACCTCGCATGACCGAAACCGTGCTCATTCTCGGCGGCACGCGCGAGGCCGCGCAGATCGCGGGAGACTTCGTCCGCGACCATCCGGACTGGCGTATCATCACATCCCTTGCCGGACGGACGAAGGAGCCGAGGCCGATCGTTGGCGAAGTACGGATCGGCGGCTTCGGCGGCGCCGAAGGCCTGGCCGATTATCTGCGTGCGGAGAATGTCACCCGGCTGATCGATGCGACCCATCCTTTCGCACCGCGCATCTCCCGAAACGCCAGGCAGGCGGCACGGGCGGCAGGGGTGCGCCTTGAAATTCGCATGCGCCCGCCCTGGAAAAAGCAGGACGGCGACAATTGGATCGAGGTTGCGTCACTCGAGGACGCCTGCGATGCGATCCCGCCCGATGCCCGCGTTTTTCTGGCGCTCGGAAGCCAGCACATCGCGCTCTTCGCGGCGCGCGCCGACGTGCATTTCGTCGTCCGCATGGTCGACCCGCCGGAAACCCCGCTTCCCCTGCCCGATCACGATCTGGTCATCGGCCTGCCGGGCCGCACGGCCGATGAGGAAGCCGCGCTGCTACGGGACCATGAGATCACCCACATCGTCTGCCGGAATTCCGGCGGCGACGGCGCCTATGCGAAGATCGAGGCCGCCCGGCGATTGGCCGTGCCGGTGATCATGCTCACACGGAACGCGCCCACCGATACGGGTTGATCGGAGCGCTGTTTCCGGCTTCTCTCCGCCCAGCCACGCAACACAGTCGAATGAGACGAGACCGCAACGAATGATGCGCATTGGTCTGGCCCTGATCCTCACCGTTTTCCTGACGGGATGCGTGTCTCCGCCGCAAATCCTGCCTCTGACCGCCGAACTCGCGCCCGGCGCGGAACTGACGGAAATACTTGTGGCGACCTCGCGCAAACCGAGCGCCGATCCCTTGGTGATGTTCGACAGCGAACGCTCCGCGGCGCTGAGTTTCGCCGACATCGCGGTATCCGTTCCGCCGCAGCGACCGCTCGGAAAGGTCGTCTATCCCAAGAACGCGCCCAACCCCGCGAAACAATTCGTTCCCGTCAGGGCAACGACCGGCATGGCGCGGGAACAATTCCTGTCCCGGCTGAACGCCCGCCTGGAGACGCTTCCGAGGGAGGAGCGCATCGTCTTCATCTTCGTGCACGGCTACAACACCGATTTCGCCGAGGGCCTCTATCGCCAGGTCCAGATCATGCACGATTTCGAGGTTCCAGGCGTCGCCGTGAACTTTTCCTGGCCCTCTGCCGGCAAGCCGGCGCTGTATCTTTACGATCGCGACAGTGTCGAGTTCGCTCGTGACGGTCTCGTGGAAACGCTCCGTATTGCGGCAGACAGCAAAGCCGAATCGATCCAGCTGGTCGGCCACTCGATGGGGGCGCTGCTGACCATGAAGGCATTGCGCTCACTGTCCGAAAAACGGGAAACGGCGATCCTCAAACGGATCAGGATGCTGGTCCTCGCCGCCCCCGATATCGATGTCGATGTGTTCGGCCTGCTGCTGCGGGACATCGATCCGCTGCCCGCGAACACGGCGATCTTCGTGTCCCGCAAGGATCGCGCACTGCAGGCTTCGGGGCGTTTGCGCGGCGGATATCCGCGCGTCGGACAGGGCGGCGACATCGAGGACCTGCGCCGTGCGGGCATCACCGTACTCGATCTTTCGGGCGAAGACTCGCCCAGCGACCGGCTCAATCACAACACCTTCGCCACCTCGCCGACGCTCATAGCGCTGGCCCGCAGCGGATTTCTCGCACGCGAAAGCCTGAAAGACGACAATGCCGCGGAGGCGACGCTGACCGCGGTGAGCGACCTTCTGGCCGGCATTATCTATCTTCCCGCGAACGCTGCCGGGGTCCGCTGACGTCGCCGACGGAACCGGTCAGCTCCGCCTTCAGCCATTCGCGAAACCGCGCCACATGCGGATTGCCACGCGCCGTCTCGCCGGTGACGAACCAGTAGGCGTAGCCCGTCGGATAGCGGTCCGGAAACGGCGCGACCGCCTGCCCGGAAGCAAGCGCATGGCTCGCCAGCGGCTCCCAGGCGAGAAACACGCCCTGCCCGGCGATGGCTGCATCGAGGCCGAGCGCGCCGTCGGAATAGACCGGCCCGTCGCCGAGGATCGATTCGTCGAGCCCGTTCGGCTTCAGCCAGACATCCCAGGAAAACATCGCATACTGGTCCCGGATGATCGGAACCCTCGCGAGATCGGCCGGCGTCTTCAGGGTTTCCGCCAGCCTTGGGTGGCAGACCGGAAAGACCTCCTGATCCAGCATCCACTCCGCCTTGACGCCCGGATAGTTCCCCTTGCCGACGCGCACGCAGGCATCGACATCGGCCATGTTCGGATCGACCAGCCCGACATCGGCGTCGATCCGCACCCGCACATCCGGGTCCGTGCGCCGAAAGCCGTCGAGCTTCCAGACGAGCCATTTCGAGGCGAAGATCGGCGCGACCGATACGGTCAGCCCGCCCTGCGTCCGCTCCTCGGCGAGCGCCACGGCGCGCGACAGTTCCGCCATGCCAGCCGTCAGGCGCGCGCAGATTTCCGCCCCGAGCGGCGTCAGCCGCAAACGCTTGCCCTCGCGCGAGAACAGGGCCCTTCCCAGTGCCTCCTCGGTGCGTTGCACCTGCTGGCTGATGGCGCCCGGCGTGACACCCAACTCGTCGGCAGCGCCCGCAAGGCCGCCGAGCCGCCCGACTGCTTCGACGGCCCTCAGCCCTGAAAGGTGGATGCGGTTCAGATTTCTCATTTCAGATTTTCTAAATCATTCTTCATAAGAAGTCGATTTATCTTGCTTGAATATAGGCGTTAAACGCCACCATGATGATAAAGCTGATCTACACGATATTCAAATGGCTGAAGCCCTCCGCGTTCACATCCGACGCAGCCTGCGACAGCGATCCGCTGTCGCATCCCGCCATTCGGGCGATGGACGCCGACGAGTTGGCCGACCTGCCCTTTTCCTCGATGCATGAGCGCCGGCCCTGCTGACGAAAAGGCAACACCGGCGCTGAAATGTCAGCATGCCACGCGACAGGTCTGGCCTCCGGATCGAGACAGGTATAGAGGATGATGAGCGGGCCGTTACGGCCCGTTTTCGTTTATTCCGTAACATCACCGGTCATACGGAGGCTCCCATGCAGCCCGGATTTTTGCGTTCGGCGATCACGCTCGGCCTGCTCGCGCTGGTCGGCCCCTTCGCGATCGACATGTATCTGCCGGCGCTGCCGACCATCGCCGATGACCTGCAAACGACCATCGCGGCGACCCAGACGACGCTGACGGCCTATTTCATCGCCTTCGGCGTCGCCCAGCTCGTCTACGGCCCGCTGGCCGACTGGATCGGCCGCAAGCAACCGATCTATATCGGGCTCGCGATCTTCATCGCCGGTTCGCTCGCCTCCGCATGGGCGCCATCCATCGCCTGGCTGGCCGCGGGCCGTTTCGTCCAGGCCATGGGCGCGGCAACCGTCATGGTCGTGCCGCGCGCCATCGTGCGCGACCTTTACACGGGCGGCCAGGCGACGCGGATGATGGCGCTGATCATGCTCGTCATTTCCGTCTCGCCCATGCTGGCGCCGCTCGCCGGCTCCGGCCTGATCGCGCTCGGAAGCTGGCGGTTGATCTTCGAGGTTCTGGCCGGCGCCGCCGTCCTCTCCGTCGTGCTCACCGCGACGCAGCTTCCCGAAACGCTGCCGGCCGAGAAACGCGTGCCGATCCGGCCACGCATGTTACTGGCCGGCATGCGCACCCTGATGACCGATGCGAAATTCATCGGCCTGACGCTGATTGGCGGCTTCGGCATGGCGAGCTTCTTCGTCTTCCTGTCGACGGCGTCCTTCGTTTACACCGGCCAGTACGGGCTCTCCCCGGTCGGGTTCAGCCTCGCCTTCGCGGTCAACGCCATCGGATTCTTCGGCGCATCGCAGATCGCCCCAATGCTTGGCGAGCGCTATGGCATGGCTCGCATGGTGCTGATCGCCACCTTCGGCTTTTTCGTATCCATGATCGTCCTTCTCGGTCTGACCCTTGCCGGCTTCAACACTCTGGGCGTCCTGATAACGCTGTTGTTCATCGGCTACGCCTTTTTCGGCCTCGTCATGGCGCCCGTCATGGTGATGGCGCTCGACGATCATGGCGACAAGGCGGGCCTCGCCTCGTCGCTCGGCGGTACGCTGCAGATGGTGGCCGGCGGTGTGATGATCGTCATCACCGCTCCGTTCTTCGACGGGACGACGCTGCCCATGGTGGCGTCCATCGCCTTCTGCGCGACGGTCGCTTTCGGCTTCGCCGTCATCACGCTGCGCGCCGCGCCGCAAGCCGGCGCCGCCGCCTGAGTGGCTAAAGCATGAGCGTCTTCGAACTTGCCGCCGTTGCCGCGGCGATGACCTGGGCCTTCTCGGCGGTTATCGCCGCCGGCCCCTCAGCCGAACTCGGCGCGATTGCCTTCAACCGGCTGCGCATGGGGATCGTCCTGGTCGTCCTCGCCGCCTTCGTCGCGATCACCGGCGGCTGGCGGACGATCGAGACCGCGCATCTCCTGCCGCTGGTCCTGTCCGGACTCATCGGCATCTTTCTCGGCGACACCTGCCTGTTCCTGACCATGAACAGGTTGGGACCGCGCCGCTCCAACATTCTGTTTTCCACCAACGCGCCGATCTCCGCCGTGCTCGGCTGGCTGTTTCTCGGCGAGACCATCGTCGGCCAGAAGATCCTCGGCATCGCTATCGTCTTTGCCGGCGTCGTCCTGGCGATCGTCTTCGGCAAGCGCCGCTCGCAATTGAGCACATGGGAATCGGTGAAGGGGCCGATGTGGCTCGGCGTCGCTCTCGGCATGGGAGCAGCGCTCTGCCAGTCCGTCGGCTCGCTGATCGCCAGGCCTGTCATGGAAACCGGAGTGGATCCGGCCTCCGCCTCGGCCTTGCGCGTCCTTGTCTCGGTCGTCTGCCTGTCGGCCCTGATGGCGACAGGCATGAAGGCGGTTCAACCCAGGGCGAAACTGACGCTGAAGACAACCGGGCTCGTCGCCCTCTCCGGCATATCCGCCATGGGCATCGGCATGACGCTGATCCTGTTTGCGCTGTCCGGCGGCAAGGTCGGCATCGTCGCGACGCTGTCGGCCGCGACGCCGGCTTGGATCCTGCCGCTCATCTGGATCAGGACCGGCGAACGCCCCGCTGCCTTCGCATGGCTGGGCGCGGGCCTCGTCATCCTCGGTTCGAGCCTGATTTTCGCGGCATAAGCGTTTGTCGGCGAAGCGGTAGCCGGTTCGCCGTCCGCAAACGCGATACCGGATATCCGTCTATTTCTGCTCGCGGAAATGGGTGTCGATATAGGAGACGGTATGATCGAAATCCTGGGCGAGCGCATCCATGTCCCGCTGGACCTCGTGCTTGACCGCATCCCAGACCGAATTCTCCTCTTCCGGCAGCTTCCCTTTCACCGCCTCGGCCTGCGCCTGCATGGCGCCGACCTTGGCGCGATGCTCGGCCGGCACCCGCTCGTCCTTGCTGAATTCCGATACCTTGTCGGCAAGGCGTTTCTGCAGATCCTCGATACGGCCGCGCAGTTCGGAAAGGCTTTCCATGATCGTCATTTTCTTTTCTCCGTTGTTTTCGGCCGTCAGCCGGCGACCCACTCCCAGGCCTTTTCCAGTTGATCGCCCCGATAGGTCCGCACCTCACCCTTGAACAGGAAGCGGAACGCCCTGATGCCCCGGTGGATCCATTCCGGGCCGCCGACAACGGCAAGCTTCTCGTATTCCGCCAGATGCTTCATGCCGAACGAGGCATCGTCCAACATCGCCGCCAGCTCCATGCCGTCGAACGTGTCGTCGAGCAGAAAGAGGACGTCGAGCTTTCCGTGCGCCTCGAACAATCGTTCCAAACGCGGAATGAGAACGTTCTTGTAATCGGCGTCGGTCAGCTTGCCGCTCGCGCGGATGCCGACGAACTTGCCGGTGCTTTCATCCATGAACTCGATCATGCCGGTCCTCCTGAGTGCGGAGACATTCAGATAGGAAACAAAAATGTCGGCATCCCGCCACAATCCGCCATGACGGATGTCAATCGGCGGCAGAGACCTTCTTCTTCCCGCGATTGCGCAGCACGTGGGAGAAATCCGAATTGTAGAGATCCGAGTCCCGGAACTCCGCTTCGCCGAACACCTTGCCGACGAAGATCAGCGCCGTCCGTGTGATCTTGGCCTCGCGAACATGGTCGCGCATCTCGGCCAGCGTCGTGCGGATATAGAGCTCGTCCGGCCATGTCGCGCGATAGGCGATCACCACCGGACAGTCCGCCCCGTAATAAGGCTCCAGCGCCCGCCTGACATAATCCAGATTGCGGATCGACAGATGGATCGCCAGAGTCGCGCCCGATTGCCCAAGCACTTCCAGGTGCTCGCCTTCCGGCATCGAGGAGGCCTTCATGCCGGTGCGGGTCACGATGATCGTCTGGGCGATCTCCGGCAGCGTCAGTTCCGTCTTCAGCTTCGCCGCTGCCCCGGCAAAAGCCGGCACACCCGGCACGACCTCGTAGTCGATCCCCATCGCATCGAGCCGCCGCATCTGCTCGGCCACCGCGCCATAGATCGACGGGTCGCCGGAATGCACGCGCGCAACGTCCTGACCGGCGTCCTGCGCCTTCGCCATTTCCTCGACGATCTGGTCGAGATGCATCGGCGCGGTGTCCATCACCAGCGCATCCGACGGCGCGGCCTGTACGATCTCCTCGGGCACCAGCGACCCGGCATAGAGGCAGACCGGGCAGCGCTCGATCAGGCGAAGCCCGCGCACGGTAATCAAATCCGGCGCACCCGGCCCGGCTCCGATGAAATAGACTGTCATCGAGTAAATACCCCCCTCTGTCCGCTGCGCGGACATCTCCCCCGCAAGGGGGGAGAGTGGGACGCATTTGGGCGACCCCACCCCTGATCTGAAAAATCATGTACGGACGTGACGGAGTACGTCGCTCTCCCCCCTTGCGGGGGAGATGTCACGAAGTGACAGAGGGGGGTACCGGCTCCGAATTCCATCACACGCTCCCCATCTGCGTCCCGGCCTTCCCGGAATAGCCTCGCGGCGTATAGACCCAAGTCTTCCCGTCGCCGGTCGCGACCGTCCGGCTGTCAGACGAGCCCACGACGACGACGGTCAGCATATCGACATCGTCCACATTGAGTTGTCCGAGCGGCACGACGCGCACCGCCTCGCCCTCACGGCCCAGATTGGTCGCCAGGATGACTGGCGTCTCCGCCGGGCGGTGCTTGAGCAATTCGTCACGCGCCCATGCAAGCTGCATGCGCCGCTTCTTCGACACCGGATTGTAGAAGGCGACCACGAAATCGCCCTCGCCCGCCGCCCTTACGCGCCGCTGGATATCCTCCCACGGCGTCAGCAAATCCGACAGCGAGATCGTGCAGAAATCATGACCCAGCGGCGCGCCCGCCCGCGCGGCGGCCGCCTGCAGCGCCGAGATACCCGGCGAGACAGCAATGCCGATCCGCCGCGCAGCGTCCGATACGCCTTTCCGGTCGATCAGTTCGAAGACGAGCGTCGCCATCGCATAGATCCCCGCGTCGCCCGAGCAAACCAGCGCCACGTCCTTGCCCTCACCCGCCAGCTCCATCGCATGGCGGACGCGATCCTCTTCCTTGCCGAGGTCGAAATCGTGCCGCGCCTTGCCGGCGGCCAGCGGCCCGAGCAAGTCGAGATAGAGCGAATAGCCGACGAGATCGGTCGAGGCGGCGACCATGCGGCTCACCTCCGGCGAGCGCCAGCCCTCCGAACCCGGCCCGATACCGACGACATAAAGCGCCCCCCGCGCCCGGCCCGGCAGGGTCGCGGCCGTGAAGGGCTGCGGTGCGCGCGCAATGGCGCAGGTCGCCCGGGCGGATTTGCGTTTCTCGGCGATCAGTTCGCCGCCCGACCCCGACGCCGCCAGCCCGGCACCCTCGGCAACGCCATGACAGCCGACCTCGGCAAAAACGATGTCCGACGGATTTTTCAGCCTAGGTGTCTCCGCTTCGAGCCTTGCCGCATCGAAGAAACGGGCCGGCACGCCGAGCCGTTCAGCGACATGATGCACCGCAGCCTCGTCGGCCTTTACGTCGAGAGAGCAGACGACCCCGACCGCCCCCTCCGCCAGACCGGCCTCGGCTAGCGTCTCAAGGGCCAAAGCCGAGGCTTCCTCCGGATCGCAGCCGCGCTCGCAGCCGAGACCCAGCGCAAGCGTCTTTGGATGATAGACAAGTCCGTTCTCGGCCGCTTCGACGAGCCGGTCGGTGACCGTGAGAACAACCTCGCCATCCTCGGCAAAGCTAAGCCCGCTTTCCGCCAGCCAAGGCGCAACGCCGTCCATTTCGGCGCTGGCTCCGGCCAGCAATTTCGCCATGACAGCCTTCGCCTGATCCGGATTGGCGAGCATATAGCCCTCCGGCGGCGCATCCAGCGCCACGCCGAACCGCAGATCGCCCGCCGTCGTGATCGCCGCCTTGGCATCGAGTGCTTCGGCGATTTGCCGCGCCAGATCGTTCGCGCCGTGATGGCCGCCGAGCAGCGGCACCACGGCGGTAGCGTCTTCCGCCACCGCGATCACCGGCGGTTCCTCCTGCTTGTCCGCCAGCAACGGCGCGAGGATGCGGATCACCGCGCCCGACGCCATGACGGCGACGATCGGCATGCCGTCGCGAAACAGAGCCTGCAGATGGGCCTTCGCCTCATCGAAGAAGGAAACGCCGTCCGACTGCGACACGCGTTTCGCCGCGCCATGGATCGTTCCAGCGGTTGCAGCACGGATCGCGACGGCGACCGGCATCGCCGCATCGCTCAAGATGACGATGGCGGGTGTTGTGGTCTTAGGCCGCATCGGAGGCTCCGCCGGCGGGAAGCGCGCGGATCCATTCCTCGCCGCCGCGATAGATAAGGATCATCGAGAAATAGGGTGCGGTCTCCGCCGCAAGCGATTCCAGCGGCACGACTTTCTCCTCGCCGAGGCTGATCCGCTCGCAATAGGCCGCGGCGCCGGTCAGTCCGAGCCGGCCGATCAGCGCGCGGATGCGCGGCAGGTGCCGGCCGACCTTCATGATCGCAACCGCATCCGACATGGTGATACGCGCCTGCAGCGCGTCATCGTCGAGCGGTCCCGGCAACACCGTCAGAACGTCGTTGCGGGCTGCCAAGGGCCGCTTCGCCGCCGCCGCGGAGGCCATGATCGACGATACGCCCGGTACGATCTCCGTCGGATATCGCCCGCCCAGCCGCTCGAACACATACATGAAGGAGCCGTAGAAGAACGGATCACCCTCGCACAGCACCGCGACATCGCGCCCGGCATCCAGATGCGCCGCGATCTCGTCGCCCGCCTTGTCATAGACCTCCGCCGCCGGAAATCGCTCCGTGCGCATCGGCACGACGATCGGCGCTTCGACCTGATAAGGCGACAGGAAATCCGCCACGATCGACCGCGCGAAGCTCTCGCCCGTATCCGGCGCCGGATAGGCGACGACCGGGCATGCCTTGAGGATGCGGTGCGCCTTCAGCGTCAGCAGTTCCGGATCGCCCGGCCCGACGCCCAGCCCGTAAAGCGTTCCGGTCATGGTGTTTTCGTCCACGCCCATTGCGTCACGGCCATGGAGGGTTTCCAGCCATGAAACGGCCCGACCGGCTCCGCCGTCTCGGTGGCGATGCGCTGCAACTCGCCGCCATGCGCGTTGAATATGTCGAGCAGCACCGCCTCGCTCTCCAGCGTCACCGCATGCGCCACCAGCCGGCCATGCGGCTTCAGCGCCGCCATGCAGGCCTCGATCGTCTCCCGGGAGATCCCGCCGCCGATGAAGGCGGCGTCCGGCGCGGGCAACCCGGCAAGCGCGTCCGGCGCGGTCCCGTCGATCAGCTGCAGTTTCGGCGCGCCGAGCTTCACCGCATTTGCCTCGGCCATAACGCGCCGCTTCTCCTGCGGCTCGATGCCGATGGCGCGGGCTTCCGGCGCGCCGCGCATCCATTCGATGGCGATGGAGCCGCAGCCGCAGCCGACATCCCAGAGAATGCCGTCACGCACCGGCACCAGCTTCGCCAACGCCAGCGTCCGCGCCGTGCGCTTGGTGATCTTGCCGTCATGGGTGAATTGATCGTCCGGCAGGCCGGTCCGCGGCAAGACCTGCGCATCCGGCCCGGCAACGATGTCGACCGCCAGCACATGGAAATCCGGAACCGCCTGGTCCCAGCTCTCCGCCACCCCGTCGAACCGCGCCTCGTTCGGCCCGCCCAGCGCGGCCAGCACCGTCAGCTTCGACGGTCCGTAGCCGCGCTCGGTCAGCAATCGCGCCACCGTGCCCGGCGAGGTCGCATCCTTGGTCAGCAGGATCATGCGCACACCCGGCGCGAACCACGGGATGATCTGCTCGGCGGCGCGGCCATGCACGGTCAGCGTCTCGACGTCGGCCAACGACCAGCCCATCCGGCAGGATGCGAACTGGAACGCCGACAATTGCGGGTGGAAGACGATCTCCTCGCGCGGAATCCCCTTGAGGATCTTCGCACCGACGGAGAACCACAGCGGATCGCCCGTCACCAGAACGACGACGCGCCGCCCCTTGTGGCTCCTGATCTCCTCGATCATCGCATTGAAGGGCGACGGCCACGCGATGCGTTCCGCCGTGACATTCGGTGCAAGCGTGTGATGCCGATCGCCGCCGACGATCACCTCGGCTTCACCGACCAGCCGTTGCGCCTCCGCCGACAGCCCCGCCATGCCATCCTCGCCGATGCCGACGATATGCAGCCAGGCTTTGTGCGGATTTGTTTCGCTCATGTGTTCAGCCCCCCGGCCAGCCCGTTGACCGCGGCCTGCGTCATGCCCACCCCGCCTTTCTGTCCAAGGAGCGTAATGAAGGGCACGCCGCGCGGGTCGCGCGCCAATTCCGCCTTCGATTCCGCCGCGCCGACGAAACCGACCGGCAAGGCGATGATCGCCGCCGGCTTCGCCCCGCCCGCATCGATGTGTTCGAGCAGCCGGAACAGGGCGGTCGGCGCGTTTCCGATCGCGACGATCTGGCCTTCGAGGCGTTCGCCCCACAGATCGATCTGCGCCGCCGCCCGCGTCATCCGGTTGGCTTTCGCATGCTCCGCGACCTCCGGCGCCGAAATCCGGCAATGCAGCGCGCAGCCTTCCGGCAGCAGATGCTTCATCACGCCATAGCGCAGCGTCTCCACGTCGCAATAGACATCTGCCCCTGCCGCCAACGCCCGCGGCACGGCCTCGGCGATATCGTCGGAGAACCGCAGGTCGCCGAGGATCTCCGGCATCCCGCAGGCATGCACGATGCGTGTCGCGACCGGCCGGATCGCCTTCGGAAGCGCCTGCAACTGTTCTACCCGCGAAATCATCTCGAACGACTGCGCATAGATCGCCTCAGGCTCGCGGACATAGTCCATCATCATCCGGCCTCAGCCCTTCGCCTTTTCCATGCTTTTCGGCCCGAGCGGGTGATCGGCATGCGGATAGGGATGATGGTGATGGCCGTGATCATGGGAATGGTCGTGGCCGTGATGGTGGTCATGATCATGGCCATGGTCATGCGCATGAACCGGCGTCCACTCGATGCCATGCTCGCGGCAGAACTCCTCGTCACGGCAGCGCCCGTCGCAATCGCCGTTGCAGGGGCAGTTTGCCGGCGCGCCGCCGACGCCCTCGACATGGTGATGATGGCTTTCCTGCGCCTGGCCAACCTCCGCCTCGAAGCCCAGCACCTGCTCGCGATATTTGCACATCTGGCAGTTCATGTTGTTCACGCCGTCGAGGATCTCGCGCACCCGGTCGACGAAGGTCTCGATCACCAGGTCGTGGTCGTTCAGATAGGGCGCCTTGACGAACTCGATCTCGGGGTGTTCCGCCGCCACCTCGTCGGTCTGCGAATAGATGCGCTTCACCAGCACGCCGGTGAACAGGAAATAGGGGAAGACGACGATGCGCCGGTAGCCGAGCTTGGCGGCATGTTGCAGAGCCGGCTTCACCAGCGGAAATGTCACGCCCGAATAGGCGGTTTCGCCCCAGCCGAACCCCATGCCTTCCCACAGCATGCGCATCACCTTGGCGACATTGGAATTGGCGTCCGGGTCCGACGCGCCGCGCCCGACCACCACCAGCATGGTCTCCTCCATCGGCACGTCGCTCTCGCAGGCGTCGAGCGCCTCCTGAACGCGCGCCCCGGCGGCCCGGATCATCTTCAGGTCGATGCCGAGCTCGCGGCCGTAATCGATTCTGATATCGGGATTTTTCGCCTGATAGCTGTTCAACACCGACGGCAGGTCGTTCTTGGCGTGGCCAGCGGCGAACAGCATGCCCGGCACGGCGAGAATATGGTCGACGCCCTTCTCCTTCAGTGCATCCAGCCCCTTGTGCAGGACCGGATTGGCGAATTCGAGATAGCCGTAGTCGACCGGCCATTGCGGAAACCGCTCGCGCAGCCGGATCGCCAGCTTGGAGAACTCGCCGACGGCGTTCTGGTTGCGGCTGCCATGGCCGCAGACCATGATTCCGTAGCTCGGACCGCCCTTGATACCTTTCAGCATGAGTTACGCCTCTCCCGTCATTGTATCGGAGGCGGAGAAGGGCGCTGCAAGGCGCGGCGAATATGTCATGGCTGTGGGTCCCTGGGTCCGCAATACGTTATCGCCAAATGCGCGGCTCCCGGCTTGTCGCCGGCGAACGCCCGGACCTTGCGGCAGTTCTGTCGCGACACCCCCTGTTTGGGTCGGCTGCAACGGACACCTTTCGGCCCCGCAACGGTTCGGGGCACTGCCGATAACGGGCGGCACCCTAGGCGCGCCGCCGGACAGGGTCAATTCGATGCGCGACTTCGAAAAGGAAAATTGCGACGGCGGCGGTCAGCCCCTGCGAATTTCGGTGATGTCGAAATCCAGCATGTCGGCGATGCGCGCCAGGAAGCGCTCTTCATGGCGGTCGATGTCGCTATCCGCCTCGGCGATTGCGATCATGTGGTCGAGCAAGCGCTGGCGCCGCTCCATCGGCAGATCGGCGAACACCGCCGCAGCCTGCGCCGGGGTCGTCTCATAGGCGAAATCGTTCAGATACTCGTAGACGCCGTCCATCACATCGGGATCGAGGCCGAAACTGTCCCGGCATATGCGCTTGAACGTATCGAGTTCCGCCGTCTTCACCTCGCCATCGGCCAGGATGACCTTGAACAGAAGCAGCAATTCGGCCGTCAGCGCCGGGTCGTTGGCGACCAGCCGCACGACCTTCTCCCGTTCGAGCCTCGTTTTTAGCGCATCCAGCCAACCCATCGGGAATTCTCCGCATTATTCTGTCTTGCGAGACTAGCCTGAGTCGCCGCTTGCGCAAATCGCCGGCCTGTGGTCTTGGCGAAACGCCATGTTCGAATTCGCCCCCGATATCGTCCTCCTGCTTGTCGCCGCCGCCTTCGCGGCGGGCTTCGTCGATTCGATTGCCGGCGGCGGCGGGCTGATCACCATCCCGGCGCTTCTTCTCGCGGGCGCCGCCCCGGTGCATGCGCTCGGCACCAACAAGCTGCAGGGCATGTTCGGCGCGGCTTCGGCGACATGGAGCTATCAGCGCCACGGCCATGTCAGCCTGCGTCCGCAGATCCTGCCCGCCCTGCTTGCCTTTGCCGGATCGGTTCTCGGCGCGCTGACGGCGACGGTCATGCCGGGCGATATCTTCGGCGCGGTCCTGCCGATCCTGCTGGTCGCCATCGCGGTCTATTTCCTGCTTAGGCCGGGTCTCGACGACATCGACCGGGCGCAACGGATAAACCCGTTCCTGTTCGGCCTGACCATCCCGCCCCTGATCGGCTTTTATGACGGCTTGTTCGGCCCCGGCACGGGCTCCTTCTTCATGCTGGCCTTCGTCGGACTCGCCGGCTTCGGCGTCCTGAAAGCGACGGCGCACACGAAGCTCCTGAACCTCGCCTCCAATGTCGGCGGCCTCGTCCTTTTCGCCTTCGCCGGCGCGGTCTTGTGGAAAGTGGGGCTGGTCATGGGCGCGGCCCAGATCGCAGGCGCGCAGGTCGGGTCCCGCCTCGCCATGAAGGGCGGCGCCCGCGTGATCAAGCCGCTGCTGGTGTTTGTCTGCCTCGCGCTGGCGATAAAACTTGTCAGCGATCCCGCCCATCCACTCAGGACATGGTTCGGCTACTAGCCTTCACGAAGCTTGTCCGTTCCGTAATACGCCATGAACATGTCGACGCCGCTTGTCACGGTCCGGACGATCACCTCTTCATCCGGCGGCGCGGTGATCGCGCCGAATATGCACTTGCGCGTCAGACCGCCCGCACACAGGTCGTAAAGCTGCTGCGCAGCCAGCACCGCATCCGAAATGTCGAGCAGTCCGGCCTCGATCTGCTTGGCGAAATAGTCCGCAAGCAACGCCTTGCCGGAATCCGGCCCCGTATCGAAAAACTGCTTTCCGAGTTCCGGCATGCGCTCGCTGACGCCGATCACCATCCGCTGGACCCGAGTCAGTTGCGACGAGGTCATCAGCCTTGTCAGCAGAAAGCCATAGCGCATCAGCGTTTCGCGCACCGTATCCTTCTCGTCGAGCGCTTCCGCCAACAGGGCGAGCTTCGCCCGGCGCTCACGGTCGATCAGCGCGCCGAACAGCTCTTCCTTGCTGCCGAAATAGACATAGATCGTACCCTTGGAGACACCGGCTTCGCGGGTGATGTCGTTCATCGAAGCCGCGTCGAAGCCGACGCTCAGAAACACCTGCTTGGCGCCATCGAGTATCTGCTGGCGCTTGACCGGATCCTGCCCGGCCACGCGGCGGTTGGGTGCCGTGTGCGCCACCTCGAGGGCTTTCTTCAGGCTCTCGTCGTTCTTCGTCAGTACGGGCATGTCGCGACACCTTGGCATTCTTTTTATGAATCGAACCGGGCGGTTCGATTTCCTCTTGATATGGCCCGTCGATAGGTCTATGTCAATTCGAACCGAACGGTTCAGTTCAATTTATTTCGCGAGTCCGCAGACATGTCCGCAGCAAAATCCGCCACCAACCAAGAGACCCCTTCGGAAAACTCGCCCGACACCGCGCCTACCGCCGAGCTCAAATCCTTCCCGCGCGGCGAGGACACCGCCCGCAAACCCGACGCCACGTCGGAAACCATTGAGGCAACGCCGGCCGCCGATGAGCCGAAGCGCCCCGGCCGGCGCCGCATGCTCCTCGCCGGCATTGCCCTTCTCGCGCTGGCCGGCGCCGGCTGGTACGGATATGATTGGTGGACCGTCGGCCGTTTCATGGTTTCGACGGACAACGCCTATGTCGGCGGCGATATCGCGACCATCTCGCCCAAGGTTTCCGGCTATATCGACAAGGTGCTCGTCGCCAACAACCAGCACGTCAAGGCCGGCGATCCGCTCGTCACGCTCGACGATGGCGACTACCGCATCGCCGCCGACCAGGCGAAGGCCCAGATCGCGACCCAGGAACTGACGCTGAAGCGCATCGACGCCCAGATCGGCGGCGCGCAGGCCGCCCTCGCCCAGGCGAAGGCGCAACAGGAAGCACTCGCCGCCGCCGAGACCAACGCCAAGGCCGCGCTGACCCGCGCCAAGGCGCTCAACAGCGACGGCCATGCGTCCGGCGCGACCCTCGATGCCGCCGAAGCGGCCTGGGAACAGGCCAAGGCAAACCTCTCCGGCGCCGCGGCCGGAATCCAGGCCGCAGACGCCAATATCGCGGTGCTTCGCGCCCAAAGAGCCGAAGCCGAGAGCGCATTGACCTCCATGCAACTCGCTGCCGACAAGGCGGACCGCGATCTTTCCTTCACCGTGCTGCACGCGCCCTATGACGGCATCATCGGCAATCTCGACATGCAGGAAGGCGACCTCGTCAACACGGGCCAGCGCCTCGCCGCGCTGGTTCCCGTCAACGGTCTCTATGTCGACGCCAATTTCAAGGAAACCCAGCTTGCCGGCATCAGGCCGGGCGAGAAAGTCGCCATCCATGTCGACGCCTATGAGGACGAACCGATCGAGGGCACCGTCGTCTCGATTTCGCCCGCGACCGGCTCGGTCTTCTCGCTGCTGCCGGCCAACAACGCGACCGGCAACTTCACCAAGGTCGTCCAGCGCGTACCCGTGCGCATCGCCCTGCCCGCAAAGGCGGTCGAGGAAGGCCGCCTGAGGGCCGGCCTCAGCGTCGTCGTCGACATCGACACGCGCACCGGCGGCCAGACCGTCGACACGGCTGCGGCAGAGTAAGCGGCGCGCGGGCGGACACCGGTCATGGCCGATACGACCTATAACGACGTCGCCGGCGCTCCCGCCGAGGAACGCGTCGATCCGCGCCGGCTGATCGCCTTCCTCGCGATGGTTTTCGGCATGTTCATGGCGATCCTCGACATCCAGATCGTCTCCGCCTCGCTCGCCGAGATCCAGGCCGGCCTTAACGCCGGCGCCGACGAGATTTCCTGGGTGCAGACAAGCTATCTGATCGCCGAAGTGATCATGATACCGCTCTCCGGTACGCTGGCGCGCATCCTGTCGACGAGAATCCTGTTTTCCGTTTCGGCCGCCGGCTTCACCGCGGCCAGCGTGCTCGCCGCCACCGCCACCAATATCGACCAGATGATCGTCTACCGCGCCATTCAGGGCTTCATCGGCGGCGGCATGATCCCCTCGGTCTTCGCCGCCGCCTATACGATCTTCCCGCGTTCCAAGCAGGCGATCATCGCACCGATCATCGGCCTCGTCGCGACACTCGCCCCGACGATCGGCCCGACTGTCGGCGGCTATCTCTCGAGCAACCTGTCATGGCACTGGCTGTTCCTGATCAATGTCGGCCCGGGCATCGCGGTCGCCACCATCGCCTGGACGCTGATCGATTTCGACCAGCCTGAGTTCAACTTGGCCAAATCCTTCGACTGGCTCGGCTTTTTCGGCATGGCGGTCTTCCTCGGCGCGCTCGAATATGTGCTGGAGGAAGGTCCGGCAAATGACTGGCTGAGCGACGAGACGATCCTGCTCTTCGCGATTTTCATGGTCATCGGGGCGGTCGTCTTCTTCTACCGCGCCTTCACCGCCAGTTTTCCGGTGGTCGACCTGACGGCATTCCGCAATATCAACTTCGCCTTCGGCTCGGTCTTTTCCTTCGTCATGGGCATCGGCCTTTACGGGCTGGTCTATCTCTACCCGCTCTATCTCGGCCGGATTCGTGGCTACGATTCGCTGATGATCGGCGAAACGGTCTTCATCACCGGCATCGCCATGTTCCTGAGCGCGCCCTTCTCGGGCGCCCTGTCCAACAAGGTCGATCCGCGCCTGATGCTGCTGCTCGGCTTTCTCGGCTTCGCCTACTCGACCTGGATGCTGACCGGCATCACGTCCGACTGGGACTATTGGGAACTGTTTCTGCCGCAGATCATCCGCGGCGCGTCGCTGATGTTCTGCATGGTGACGATCACCAATCTGGCGCTCGGCACCCTGCCCGTCGAACGGCTGAAAGCCGCCTCCGGCCTGTTCAACCTGACCCGCAATCTTGGCGGCGCGGTCGGTCTCGCCGCCATCACGACGCTGCTGAGCGACCGCTCGGACCTGCATTACGCCCACATCGCGGAAACCGTGACCTCGGCCAATCACGCCGCGGTCGGCTTCCTCGACCAGCTCTCCGCCAATTACGCAGCAAGCGGAATTCCCGGCGACGCGGCCGCGCTCAGCCAGCTCGCCGGCATGGCCAGCCAGCAGGCATGGGTGATGGCCTTCGCCGATGTGTCGTGGATCCTGGCCGCGCTCTTCGCCAGCCTGGCCCTGGGCGCCCTGCTGATGAAGAAGCCGCAAGCCGGCGAGGCGCCGGCCGGCCACTGATTGAAGGTCAGGCGAGACCGCGGCGGCCGAAAGGCTTGGCGCTTTTCGGTCGGGCGCGGCGTTCGGCGCCGTCCCATTTGGGCTTGGTCACGGTCGCCAGCGCGATATCGTCGACATGGGTCGCGTCGAAGCCGACTTCGTCGGCCCGCCGCACTTCCAGCGAAATATGCGGCTCCTGGATCTCCGGTGTCGATTCCAGGTGACGCACGATCAGGATGTCGCCCCTGCCCGGCGCGAAGGTGGCCAGATGCGGCAGCAATCCGCCATTGGCCTGGCAACGCGTCACGAATGCGTGCAGCGCCCGGATAACCCAGTCGACCGGAACAGGCGCTTCCTCCATCACCACTTCGCGGCCCAGCAACTCATAGGCGCCGCGCGTCGACCCGCCGACGGCGCGCACGCCGCCGATCTGCCGGTTGCTCGAGAACGGCGTCACCTTGACGAAGAGTTCGACGGGCTCGGTGTCCAGTTCGCGCAGGAACGGACCCGGCTTGTAGAGCATCTCGCAGCCCTTCCAGTGGATGGCGGAAGGCATTGCGATCCGGCTCACCGCAGCGGCCGCCCGGGCGGCCAGCAGGTTGCGGGTGAAGGTCGTGTTGACGGGCCGCATGCCGAGCGCATTGGCGACAGCGTCATACTCGGCCTCGACCGAGATATGGATCAGCGCATGATGGCCGCGCACGATCTCTTCGGCTTCGGGAAAATTGCGATGCAGCATCGGCCAGTCGAGGGCTTCGAAATAGACGGGCGGCGGCCGGGTGTTCTTGCTGACTTCAACGGCGATCCTGCACCCGCCGGCGGTCAGTGAGATATAATGCGCCGTCCCGGCGGCCTGATCCTCAATGTCTGCGACGGCCGCGTTTGTGCCGATCGCCTGCTCCAGCCGCGTGGCGAATTCACTCGCATCAAGCTGCGGCAGATCTTCAAAGAGAAGGCTGCATTCGGTGGCTGTTTCCAGGCCGGATCTTTTCATTTGGGCGACAAAGTTCATATCCGCTCCCGTCCCGTGCCCCTGCCGGTCATAGGCCCTGACCCTCCAAGCTATGCCAGCAGGATGACCGTATGGTTAAGGCGATGCGTTCAATTTTGCTTTTTTCGCTAAGATTGCGATTTTTTGTCACTTGGCGTCCCGCACGCCTCGCCTAACTCATCGGCATACGCATCCCGAGCCGGTTGATATCCTTGGAAATGATCTTCGCGTCGATCACAGTCATCGCCTGCCTCGCCGTCGCCGCGGTCATTGCGTGGTCGGACAGGAACCCGGCTCGCCCGATCTGGCCGCCGCTGCGTTTCGGCTGGCCGGCGCGCAGCGTCACCTGGAGCGTAACCGCTATCGCGATAGGCGCCGCCTATTATGCGGGCTCCGCGAGCTGGAACGCCTGGGGCTGGCCGGACGGCATTCGCTGGTTCGTCGGCTTTCCGCTCGTTTCCGTCGCCAGTTCGGTCAGCTCTTTCGCGATCATGAAGCTCGGTCTCGACCAGTCGATGGGCGCCGATCGGGGTCTGGTCACCGACGGTATCTTCGCCCGGAGCCGCAATCCGACCTACACCGCCAATCTCGCGCTTTGTTTCGGATGGATACTGCTTGCGGCGTCATGGCCGGCGGCGATTTCCGCCGGCGCGCTCGCGGCGCTCTATGTCTTCGCCATACCCTATGAGGAGCGATGGCTCGCCCGCACCTATGGCGACGCCTGGTCCGCCTATCGCGACCGGGTGAAACGCTGGGGGCTGTAGGGCGCGGGATCGCAATAGGATGTCTCGCCCGTTATCAATTGAGAGACGAGTTCCGCCGTCGCCGGCCCCAGCGTGAAACCATGATGGGCGTGACCGAAATGCAGCCACAGGCCTGGATTCCTCGGCGCGGCCCCGATGACCGGCAGCATGTCCGGCAACACCGGCCGCGCGCCGAGCCAGGCGCGATCGTCGACGCTTTCGCCAAGCGGAAAAACCTCTCGCGCCTTGGGCAGAACACGCTGCAACTGCCGCGGCGTGGCCGGCGCGTCCTGCCGGGCGAATTCCGCGCCGGAGGTCAGCCGCACCCCGCGCGCCATCGGCGCCATGACATAGCCGACATCCCCGTCGAGCACCGGCCGGTTGAGTTTCGCTTCTCCCTTCGGCGCGTAATGACGATGGTAGCCGCGCTTGACGCCCATCGGCAGGTTCACGCCGACCGCGTCCAGCAGCCGCTTCGACCACGGGCCGAGCGTAACGACGAGCTGGTCGGCGGCGATGTCCGGACCGTCCGTCGTCACCGCCCACCGTCCGTCCCGCCGCTCGACGCCGGCAATCTCCGCCGTCAGGATCTCGCCGCCGAGCTTCTCGTAAAGCGCCGCATAGGATTTCACCAAAGCGCCCGGATTGCTGCAGCACCAGGGATCGCCGTAATGCAGCCCGCCAACCAGTTTCGACGTGTCGATATCCGGCTCCAGCGCATTCAGCGCCTTTCCGTCAAGCATCGTCGCGGCGAGGCCGATCTCGCGCAATTCGCTGGCCTGCGCATCCGCCTCCGCCGCGCTGGCCTGCTTGCGGAACAGCCGGATCCAGCCCGTCTTGCGCACAAGGTCCTGCGAGCCCGCCTCCGCCATCAGCGCCTCATGCGCCTCGAGGCAGCGCGCGAACAGCGGTATGTTCGCCTCGTAGGTCTTTCGCGCGCGCGCCGGGCTCGACGCCGCGAAATAGCGCATCAGGAAGGGCGCGACCGACGGCAGCGAGGAGAAATGGTAATCGGCATCGCTGCGCCGTTTCAGCGCCACGCCGATAATCGTGCGCGGATCGCGCGGGAAAACATAGGGGTGAACGCCCTCGCGCTGGATCAGCCCGGCATTGCCGTGGCTCGTCTCCTCGCCCGGTCCGCGCCGGTCGACCAGAGCGACGGAAAGCCCGCGCTTGCGCAGCTGGATCGCCGTCGCGACGCCAACAATCCCTGCGCCCAGAACCACCGCGTCATAGGTCGTCATTTCAATATTCCACGCCGATCTGCGCCTTGATGCCTGACCGGAAGGGATGTTTGACCAGTTCCATCTCGGTGACAAGGTCCGCCGCCTCGATCAGCTCTTCCGAGGCATTGCGGCCGGTCAGCACGACATGCGTCATCTCCGGCTTTTCCGTCTTGAGGAACTCGACGACCTCATTCGCGTCCACATAGTCGTAGCGGATGGCGATATTGATCTCGTCGAGCAGCACCATCGTGTTCGTCTCGTCGCGGATCAGTTCCTTCGCCTTCTCCCAGGCGGCCTTCGCCATCTCGATGTCGCGCTCCTTGTTCTGGGTTTCCCAGGTGAAGCCCTCGCCCATCGTGTGGAACGAGCAGATATCGGAGAACCGTTCCTGGATCAGGTTGCGCTCGCCGGTTTCCATCCCGCCCTTGATGAATTGCACCACGGCGCATTTCCGGCCATGCGCGATATGCCGGAATATCATCCCGAAGGCGGCCGTCGACTTGCCCTTGCCCTTGCCGGTATGGACGATGACGAGGCCCTTCTCGTCCGTCTTGGTGGCCATGATCTTGTCGCGCGCCGCCTTCTTCTTCGCCATCTTGGTGGCGTGGCGGTCATTGTCGTCGCTCATTGTTCACTCTCCGTCCCGTCGAATATCTTGGCGTACCAGAAGCGCTGTGGATGCCCGCCCGCCGCCGGCAGGCGGCCGAACTCCGTGTAGCCCATTGTCTCGTAGAATCCCGGCGCCTGAAACTCGTAGGTGTCGAGATAGACGCCGACGAGCCCCTCGGCACGCGCATGATCCTCGGCTTCCGCCAGCAGCCGTCCGCCGATGCCCGCCTTGCGCGTGCTCGGCTCCAGCGCCAGCAGCTTGACGAAGAACCAGCCGAGCTGACCCCAGCCGTAAAGCCCGCCCAGAAACGCCCCGTCGCCGTCCCGCGCCACGAACCCGACCGCCTGCGGATCGAAGGCCTTCCCGACCCCCTCCGCATGCGCATCCAGCAGCCCGTCGAGTCGACCTTCCAGCACAGCATCCTCGCCGGCGGTTTTCACGATCTCGATCATGCCTGGCCACGCTCTCCGGACATTTCACTCAGCGCGAACATCGCCGAATTGCTTTTCGGGGTCCACAGCCCGCGCTCGATCGCGTCCCTCAGCCGGTCGGCCATCTCGCGCAACGCATCCGGGTTCTTCGCGGCGATGAAGTCGCGCACCGTCTCGTCCATCAGATAGGCCTGGTAGACGGCCTCGAAATGATGGTCGCGGACCGCCCCGGTCGTCGCCGCGAAAGCGAACATGTAGTCGACCGTCGCCGCCATCTCGAAGGCGCCCTTGTAGCCGTGCCGCATCACCCCGGCGATCCATTTCGGATTGACCACGCGGGCGCGCACCACCCGGCCGATCTCCTCTTCCAGCGTCCGCACAACGGGGCGTTCCGGCCGCGAATGGTCGTTGTGGTAGACCGTTGGCGTCTCGCCCTTCAGCGTCTCCACCGCTGCGGTCATGCCGCCTTCGAACTGGTAGTAATCGTCGGAATCGAGCAGGTCGTGCTCGCGATTGTCCTGGTTCTGCACGACGGCCTGCATACCCCTGAGCCGTTCCTCGAACAGCCCACGCTCGGCGCTTCCCTCGGCCTGTGCGCCATAGGCGTAACCGCCCCAGACGAGATAGGCTTCCGCCAGATCCGCCTTGCCGGCCCAGCCCTTCTCGTCGATCAGCGCCTGCAGCCCCGCGCCATAGGAACCGGGCTTCGAGCCGAACACCCGGTAACCCGCCCTGCGCGCCGCAGTCTCCGCGTCCTCGCCTTCCGCCGCCAGCCGCGCAGCCTCGGCGCGCATCCGCGCCGCGACCGGATTGTCGCCCTCGTCCTCCTCCAGCGCCCCGACCGCCCTGACCGCCTTGTCGAAAAGCGCGATCTGGTCCGGGAAGGCATCGCGGAAGAAGCCGGAAATCCTCAGCGTCACGTCCACCCGCGGCCGCCCGAGCTTCGCCACCGGGATGATCTCGAACCCGGTTACCCGCCGCGAAATACCGTCCCAGACGGGCTTCGCGCCGATCAGCGCCATCGCCTGCGCGATGTCGTCTCCGCCGGTGCGCATGTTCGAGGTACCCCACGCCGTCAGCCCGAACGAGACCGGCCATTCGCCGTGGTCCTGCGTATAGCGCGTCACCAGCAACTCGGCGGATTTCTTCCCCAGTTCCCACGCCGTCTCCGTCGGCACGGCGCGGCTGTCGACCGAGTAGAAATTTCGCCCCGTCGGCAGCACGTCGGGCCGCCCGCGCGTCGGCGCGCCCGACGGGCCCGGCTCCACGAACCGCCCGCCAAGCGCCGCCATCAGCCCGTCGATCTCTGAGCGGCCGCAGATTTCCACCGAAGGCTTCAACCGGTTGTCGATGCCCTCCAGCACCGCCCGCGTTCGCGCCCAGCTTTCCGGGCATTGCGTCTCCCCGGCAACCAGTTGCGCCGCCAGCAATTCGATCCGCTCCACCGTGTCGCCATTGGTGCGCCACGGATCGTCGGAAACCGCTTGCAGAATATCCGGCCTCGGCCCCGTCCACGGTACGCCCATGTCACAATCGAGGGGGTCGAACACGGCTCCATTCTCCCCCCTTGCGGGGGAGATGTCGCCGGAGGCGACAGAGGGGGGACCGGCGCCGATGTCGACCACCCGTGCGCCCCCGCCCAACGCATCCGCCGCAATCGCCCGCTGCAAGCTTTGGTCCGCCCCCTCGCCCAATCCGCGCGGCACCCGCGCCAGCGCGGTGACGAGGTCGGTCAGCAGCCGCCCTTCCGGCGCGCGCCCGAAAATGTGCAGCCCGTCGCGGATCTGCATTTCCTTCAGGTCGCAGAGATAGGCGTCGAGCTTTTCCAGCGCCGTGTCCGTCTCATCGCCCTCGGCGATGCCCGCGTCATGGTCGAGGCCGATATCGCGGACGAGGTCGAGGATCCGGACCTTCAGCACTTTCAGCCGGCGCGGATCGCCGCCCGCCGCCTCGTAATACTCGTCGACCAGCGCTTCGAGGTCCTTCAGCGGCCCGTAGCTCTCGGCGCGCGTCAGCGGCGGGGTCAGGTGATCGATGATGACGGCCGATGTCCGGCGCTTGGCCTGGGTCCCCTCGCCGGGATCGTTGACGATGAAGGGATAGACATGCGGCAGCGGCCCGAACACCGCCTCCGGCCAGCACGTCTCCGACAGCGCCAGCGCCTTGCCCGGCAGCCATTCCAGGTTGCCGTGCTTGCCCATATGGGCGACCGCATCGGCAGAGTAGACCGCGCGCAGATAGGCGTAGAAGGCCAGATAGCCATGCGGCGGCACGAGGTCCGGCGAATGGTAGGTTTCCTTCGGATCGATATTGTAGCCGCGCGCCGGCTGGATTCCGACCAGCGTCTCGCCGAACCGCGCCAGCGGCAGCGCGAAAACCCCGTCCCTGAAGAACGGATCGGCTTCCGGTTCGCCCCAGCGCTCAACCGCCTGCGCCTGAATCGCCTTCGGAAGCCCGGCGAAGAACTCGCTGTATTGTTTCAGCGAAATCGTCTCGCGGATTTCGCGCGCATCGGAAACGGCGTTGGTCGGGCCCCGCTTGAGATGATCGATCAGCGCATCGCCGTCCGCCGGGATCTCGCCGACCGGAAAGCCCGCCTCGGCCATCGCCTTCAGCGCTTCGATGGTTCCCGCCGGCGTATCGAGCCCGACGCCATTGGCGAGCCGTCCGTCCCGGTTCGGATAGTTGGCGAGCACGATGGCGACGCGCTTCTCGCCAGCCGCTTTGCGTCGCAACCGCACCCAGCACGCCGCCAGCTCGGCGACGAAATCCACCCGGTCGGCCACCGGCTCATGCGTGACGATATTGCACTCGGTCGCCGCGTCCCAGGCACTCGCGCTCTTGAACGACACGGCGCGCGACAAGACCCGCCCGTCGACCTCCGGCAGCGCGACATTCATGGCGAGATCGCGCGCGTTCAGCCCCTGCGGCGATGCCTCCCAGACCTCTTTCGGCGACCCCGACAGCACCACCTGGATCACCGGCGCGCCGTCGCGCTCCAGCACCGTCGGCGTCCGATCCGCCCCCGGCGCGGAAACCGCGAAGCCGGTCGCGTTCAACACCACGTCCGGCCTGTACTGATCGAACAGCGCCTCCACCGTCGCCGCGGAGACCGGGTCTTTCAGGCTGGAGACATAGACCGGCAACACCGCCAATCCCCGCTCCGAAAGCGCCTTCGCCAGCGCCTCGACCGGCGCGGTCTGCCCGGATTGAACCAAGGCGCGATAGAAGACGATAGCGGCGGTCGGTTTCGGTGTCCCGTCCTCTTTCGCCTTCGGCGTACCCCCCTCTGTCGGCTTCGCCGACATCTCCCCCGCAAGGGGGGAGAGTGGAGGCGATGACGGTTCCTCAATTTCCCAAATTTGAGCAGAGGGGACGCCCCCATGCTCCACTCTCCCCCCTCGCGGGGGAGATGCCCCGTCAGGGGTAGAGGGGGGGCCGGCGCCGACCCCGAACACCGACGCCCCAAACACCCCCGCCTTCAGCAGCGGCGCCGCCTCGCCCTCGATCGCCCGTCCCGCCAGCACATCGCCGCAGGCATCGAGAAAGCCGAGCGCGTTCTCCGCGCCGCCTTCGATCAGGAAGCGCCACAGCGTCTCGCAGGTCTCGACGGGAAGCGTGCAGAACTGCGCCAGCCCCGGATCCGCCTTGTCGTCGCCCGGCAGGACAGCGAGCTTCATCCCATGCGCCACCGCCGCCGCATGGATAGCCTCCAGCCCGTAAGGCCAGTAACCGGACCCGCCGAGAATGCGGATCACGATCAGCTTCGCGTGCCGCCCCGTCCGCTCGACCCAGCTGTCGACCGACATCGGATGTTTCAGTTGCAACAAATTGACGAGCCGCAGCGTCGGCCCCTCGCCGCGAAAGGCATTGGCGAGGCTCGCCAGTTCCGTGTCGGCCGCCGAGAGCACGCAGATGTCGCCCGGCGTCTGGCCGAGATCGATCGCCTCGCCGTCCCCGTCCGAAATCGACCCCTTCTGCGCGAGGAGAAGATGCATCAGCCCGCCGCTGCGGCTATCGCCTCGCCGATGGCCTTCCGGTCGATGTCATGCAGACCGATCACCACCAGCTTGGTCGAGCGGTTCTCCCCCTGGCCCCACGGCCGGTCGAAATAGGTTTCGATGCGCTGGCCGACCGCCTGTACGACGAGGCGCATCGGCTTGCCCGGCACGTCGATAAAGCCTTTCAGGCGCAACACGTCGTGGCGCGCGATGATCTCCTTAAGCCCCGCAACAAAGGCGTTCGGATCGGAGATCGCGCCCGTCTCGGCGACGAAGCTCTCGAACTCGTCGTGATCATGGTCATGATCGACGCCGTCCTCATGCTCCATCTCGTGATGCGACTTGCGCAGCGCGATCTGGTCCTCGGTCGCCGAATCCAGCCCGAGCAACACGTCGGCCGGCAATCTGCCCTGCGTCGCATGGACGATTTTCAGCGCCCGGTCGGTCTGGCCGGCGACATCGGACCGCACCGCCTCCAGCCGCGCCGCATCGATCAGGTCGGCCTTGTTCAGCACCACCATGTCGGCGGCGCGGATCTGGTCCTCGAACAGTTCCTCAAGCGGGCTTTCGTGGTCCAGCGCCTCGTCTGCGGCGCGCTGCGCCTCCAGCCGGTCGTGATCGTCGGCGAACCGGCCTTCCGAAACGGCCGCCGCGTCGACCACCGTGATAACGCCGTCGACCGTCACGGCCGTCTTGATGTCCGGCCAGTTGAAGGCGGCGACCAGCGGCTGCGGCAGCGCCAGACCCGAGGTCTCGATGACGATATGGTCCGGCCGGTTCTCGCGCTCCAGCAGCTTCGCCATGGTCGGGATGAAATCGTCGGCCACGGTGCAGCAGATGCAGCCATTGTTCAGCTCGACGATATCGTCCTCGCCGCAGGTCTCGATGCCGCAGCCCTTCAGCACCTCGCCATCGACGCCGAGATCGCCGAACTCGTTGATGATCAGCGCGATCTTCCGGCCGCCGGCGTTTTCCAGCAGGTTGCGGATCATCGTCGTCTTGCCCGCGCCGAGGAACCCGGTGATCACCGTGGCCGGTATCTTGGACTGCATTGTCTTATCCCTTCATTTTCAGCGGCAGGCCCGCCGCGACAAAATAGACCGTATCGGCGATGGCCGCGACATCCTGGTGCAGGCGCCCGGCATGGTCGCGGAAATCGCGCGCCATGCGGTTGTCCGGCACGATGCCGAGCCCGACCTCGTTGGAAATCAGGATCACAGGGCCGCCGACGGCCGCGAGCGCGGAGCAAAGCGCCGCGCCGCGCGCCGCGATGTCGGCATCGGCCATCATCAGATTGGTGATCCACAGCGTCAGGCAGTCGACCAGAACCACACGCCCCGGTTGCGCCTCGCGCGAGAGAACGCCTTCCAGATCGTCCGGTTCCTCGACCGTCATCCACTCCGGCCCGCGCCGCGCCCGGTGATGCGCGATGCGCGCCACCATCTCGTCGTCGCGCGCCTCGCTGGTCGCGATGTACACAGGCGCGAGCCCGCTCGCCGCTATCAGCGTCTCGCCGAAGGCGGATTTGCCGGACCGCGCGCCGCCAAGGACAAGCGTCACGCCGGCAATGGCGGCAAGATCGGTTGGGTTTCGAATCGGACGGCTCCCGTCATCTCTTGGCGGTTGCCCCGTCCAGACTGCAGGTCTCCCCCTGTGACGCCGCATCCGGCTTGAGACCTGGTCCGTTCGGGAGCTCCCCGCCCCTTTGGCTCGGCGTCACGGCAGGTCTCCTGGCTCATGGCGTTTTTCGGCACCCTGCCTTCCCGGATGTCTCCAGTGGCGCCCCGATCGCCGGGGACGGATGCCTGCCATTCTACAGTCGCGGGGTCGGCTGCGATTGGATTGCCGGGATTTCCGGCTTCGTCGCATTCCCTTTCTCGTCCCGTTTCCGGGAACCATGACATTCGCCAGTTAGGCCTCGCGCCGACGTCGAGTCAATCGCGTTTGCGACGGCATCGAAAGACATTGCGCCAATCCGCTTTACCGGTCGTTAACCGCTTGCGTTACGATTTGCCGGGATAGGAACAAGGTGGCTTCGCGCATTAACCTATCGCGTCTAAACAGGCGGCATATTCGCCCCATGAATTTACTGTCCTGGATGATCGACCGCATTTTTACCGTTCGCGACATGCAAACTGCGTTCCGCAAGACGCTGCTCTGGTCGTTGATCATTGCCTTCGTCGCCGCCATCGCGACGCAGGCGATGTATGAACTGTTCATGCCCGACATCATGGCCGAATACGCAACGCAGCTGCGCATCTTCGCCTTCCTGCTGACACTGGCGATTTCCGTGCCCTTCGTCGGCCTGTTTTCCGTGGTCATGCTGCGCATGGGCGCATTCAACTCCCAGTTGAGGGAGATGGCGCGCCGCGACGGCCTGACCGGCCTGCTCAACCGCACGGCGCTGCAGGACATCATCCGCAAGCGCGCATTCGATTCCCGCCACGACGACGAAGAGGAAGACGCGCTCATCCTCATCGACATCGATCATTTCAAGGCGATCAACGACACCCATGGACACGCGGCCGGCGACCACGTGCTGCGCATGGTTTCGGTCTCCATCGCCGGCAACGTCTTCGAACGCGACCATGTCGCGCGTATCGGCGGCGAGGAATTCGCGGTCTTTCTTCTGGGCGCCGGCGCCTCCGGCGCGGTCAACGCCGCCGAGCGCATCCGCGCCGCACTGGAGGAAAACAAGACCTATTACGAGGGCAACATCATCCGGGTCACCGCCTCGCTCGGCGGCGCGCTGTTCCCGCAGGAAGCCTCCTATCACACGATTTTCCAGGGCGCCGATTTCGCCCTCTACAGGGCCAAGCGCAGCGGTCGCAACCAGTGCGAATTCAACGGCCTGCCCTCGATCTGGAAATCGCAGAAAAGCCCCGAAGCGGTCGACGATTCCGACGCCGCCTGATCCCGCTACCCGGCCGCCTCGAGCAAGGCGTCGACATCGAGATGGCGCTCCATCTCGGCCGCGATGGCGTCCAGCGCCGCCTCCACTGTCCCGCGGTGATCGCCGCCCTCCGACGAAACGCCGAGACTGCCGAGCCACGCGGCCCTGAACGCCCCGCTGTCGAACAGCCCGTGTAAATAGGTGCCGAAGACGCGGCCGTCCTTTGACACCGCGCCATCGGGCCGCCCGGCGATGGTAAGCGCCGGCCGCGCGCAATCCGGCCCGCTCGTCATCCCCAGATGGATCTCGTAGCCGGCGAGCTCGACGCCAAGGGCAGGCGCGATCGCCCGGACATTCTCGACCCGCTTTTCCGGCGCCATCTCCGTCTCGACATCGAGCAGGCCGAGCCCTTCGGCCTCCGGCGTCGCCCCCTCGATACCGAGCGGGTCGCGCACCACGCGGCCCAGCATCTGGTAGCCGCCGCAAATGCCGACGACATGGCCGCCCCGCGCCACATGGGCGGCGATATCCCGGTCCCAGCCATTTTCGCGAAAGCGGATCAGGTCGGCGATGGTCGACTTGGACCCCGGAATGATCACCGCCGCCGCGCCGCGGGGCAATCGCTCGCCGGACCGCACGAAGACGATGTCGACGCCCGGCTCGCCGGCAAGCGGGTCGAGATCGTCGAAATTGGCGACCCGGTCGAGCACCGGCACCGCGATCGTCACGCCGCCGTCCCCGCCGCGTGTCATCCGCTCCAGCGCGACGGAATCCTCCGCCGGCAGTCGCGCCGCGTCCTTCAGCCAGGGCAGCACACCGAAGGAGCGCCAGCCCGTATGATCGGTGATTGCCGTCAGCCCGTCATCGAACAGCGTCACGTCGCCGCGGAACTTGTTGATCAGGAAACCGCGGATCATCGCCCGGTCCTGTTCCGGCAGGATCGCATGCGTCCCCACCAGCGAGGCGATCACCCCGCCCCGATCGATATCGCCGACGAGGACCACCGGCACGTTCGCCGCCGTCGCAAATCCCATATTGGCGATATCGCCGGCCCTGAGATTGATCTCGGCCGGCGAACCGGCCCCTTCCACCAGGATGATGTCGGCCTGACCGCGCAGCGCCTCGTAGCTGTCGAGAACGCTCGCCAGCAATTCGGGCTTCAGTTTCTGGTAGTCGCGCCCCTTCGCCTCGCCGCGCACCCTGCCCTGCACGACGATCTGGCTGCCATGGTCGCTTTGCGGTTTCAAAAGCACGGGGTTCATGTGGATGGAGGGCGGTGTCCGGCAGGCCAGCGCCTGAAGCCACTGCGCCCGGCCGATTTCGCCGCCATCGTCGGCGACCGCCGCATTGTTCGACATGTTCTGCGGCTTGAACGGGCGAACCCTCAGGCCGCGATTGGCAAACAGCCGGCACAGGCCGGCAACCAGAACGGTCTTGCCGACATCCGAACCCGTTCCCTGGAACATGATCGCGCGCGTCATGTGCCATCCGGTATCGGAACTGCGGCGGTGTTTAAAGAGAGATCGGCGTCAGTTCGCGCCGCAATCACCAAAACCGCAGGCAACGCGGGCGTCGCATGCGGTTACCGGCAAACCGGTGAGGAGTCCGCCAAAATACGCGGCGGAAGAAACAAGGCTCCGGTACGCAGTACCTTCTCCGGAGATCGAGGCAAGAACGTTTGCCTCGACCCGGACATTAGGGCCAACAGGGTTACCACGAGGTTATTGAGACCTTAAGCAAACCTAAATCGGGCAATTTTTTCAATTAACAAGCCAGGTTTTTCGCGGCCGTTCGGCGCCATACAGAACAAGCCTGCCAAATGCTTAAGCCCGGCAAGCCATTTGTCGCAGCGGCGCCGGACGTTTTTTGCCTGCAAGAGGATGGTCAGCGCGGCGATATCGGCTAATGTTCGGCGCAAGAGGGGCCGGAATCGGATTCAGATGGACAAAGGGCATTTCGCACGGATCGGGCTGGTTGCGGCAGCGGCGCTGACCTTGGCCGCGTGCACCTCCACTCAATCGCGCGTCACCACCACCTATTATACGATCCGCGGCGTGTCGGGCGAGGATCTCGATCGCGAGATCGCCGCCAAGGGCCCGCTGAAGGGCCACGCCCTGGCGTCCGCCGCGATCAAATTCGTGCCGGTCGCCATCTCCTATGACGAATCGGACGGAAAATGCGCCTTCGGTGAAGCGAAGTTCCGCATCGACGCCGAAATGACCCTGCCGCGCTGGCAGGAACACCGCCAAAGCAACGACCCTGATTTGCGCATCGCCTGGAGAAACCTCTCCGATTACGCCCGCCAGCATGAAGAGCACCACATCGCGATCGCGGAGAAATACGCCGCGAAGATCGGCAAGGAATTAAGGGCGCTCCCCGCGAAATCGACCTGTGACGCGCTGGACAAGGCGGCACAGCGCGTCCTGCAGAAAAACAAGCGGGATCACAATCGCGAGCAACTCGCCTTCGACGCAGCGGAACAGAAGCGGCTGTCGGCGCTGTTCGACTGACGGCTCGGCCGCATATTTCAAAGAGATTGCAGGGCCTCGCCAAAACCGGCGGGGCCCTTTGCGTTCATGCCTTTACAGCAGGTCCTTGCCCGCCAGGTCGAAGGCCTTGCTCACGCGCTCGACCGCCATGTCGATCGTTTCCTTCGTCCAGATCAGCGGCGGCGACATGATCATCGTGTCGGCCACGGCGCGCATCATCAGGCCGCTGGCGATGGCGTGGTCGCGAATGACCTCCGTTGCCGTGCCGGACGGCTGGAAGCGCTCCCGCGTTGCCTTGTCCTTGACCACCTCGATCGCGGCCAGCATGCCGAATGAGCGGATTTCGCCCACCAGCGGATGGTCGCCGAGACCCGCTTTCAGCGCCTCGCCGAGATAGGGGCCGGTCTCGTCGCGAACCCGGTCGATCAGTCCCTCGCGCTCGATGATCTCGAGGTTCCTCAGTGCCACGGCGCAGGCCACCGGGTGACCGGAATAGGTATAGCCGTGATAGAACTCGCCGCCCTTCTCGACCAGCGTCGAGGCGATGCGATCCCCGACCAGCAGCGCCGACAGCGGCTGATAGCCCGATGTCAGGCCCTTGGCCGTCGTCATCGTGTCCGGCTTGATGCCCATCGACTGGGCCGCAAACCATTCGCCCGTCCGCCCGTAGCCGGTGATCACCTCGTCGAGCATCAGCAGCAAGTCGTATTTGTCGCAGATGCGCTGGATCTCCGGCCAATAGCTCGCCGGCGGGATCTTCACCCCGCCCGCGCCCTGGATCGGCTCGCCGATAAAGGCCGCGACGTTCTCCGGTCCGGCCGCGAGGATCTCGTCCTCGACGGCTTTCGCCGCGCGCAGGCCGAAATCATGATCGCTCTCGCCCGGCTCGGCCAGTCCATAGGCATAGGGGCACATGACGTGGCGGATATTCGGCACTTCGCCGTAAAGCTGCTCGCGCATCGCCGACATGCCGCCAAGCGATACACCGGCGACCGTGGAGCCGTGATAGGCCGAGTTGCGCGATATGATGATGTTCTTTTCCGGCTTGCCCTCCAGCGCCCAGTAATGGCGCACCATGCGAAGCGCGGTGTCGTTCGATTCCGATCCCGACGATCCGAAGAACACCTGGTTGACATTCGGCGGCGCGATTTCGGCCAGCTTCTGGGCCAGCAGCGCCGGCGTCGGCGTCGTGCAGCGGAAGAAGTTGTTGTAATAGGGCAGTTCGCGCATCTGCTCGGCGGCCACATCCGCGAGTTCGTCGCGGCCATAGCCGGCATTGACGCACCACAGTCCGGCCATGCCGTCGAGGATTTCATTGCCCTCGCTGTCATAGACGAAAGGCCCGTCGGCGCGCACGATCACGCGCGTGCCTGCCTCCCGCAGGTCCTTGTGGTCGGTGAAGGGATGCAGGTGATGCGCATTGTCGATGGCGCGCAGTTGTTCGAGCGAATAGTTCTGGTAAGTCATGGAAACCTCCTGATGAAGACGGATTGAGGCGCGTCGCCGCGCCGGTGTCGCGCTCAGGAGTTGCCGTGAGGCGAATAGCCGATGCGCGCGCATAGCAGCAGCAGGTCGCTGTGGAGGGTGCGCATGTTCGTTTTGAGGCTCATGCCGGGAAAACTAGCAGGCCTTCGACGCCTTGCAAGCCGGCTTTTTCAGCGCGCGCCCGCCGGGATGCTTTTTTTCACCGAATGAACCGCGATTTCCACGTTTGCCGCGGGAAATGACAACGCTCGCTCCAACGGTTCGGTCCTCCAAGCCGCCCGGAGCCGATGAACGACGCCCGCGACGCGGAGCGCCCGCTGTTCGATTCCGAAAACCTCTGATCGTTTCCGGAAATCGCGCCGCGATTCCGAAATCGGCGCGGCGGACCCGCCGCAAATCACCCATCTGCTGATCACGGCCGCACGCCTCCCGGCGGCCGCCGAATGAAAGGATTTTGACATGACCACGACCGCCCGCACGATGCGTTTCGCAACCGCCGCCCTTCTCGGCCTCAGCGTCGCGACCGCCGCTTTCCAGCCTGCTTTCGCCAAGGACGTGAAACAGCCGCAGAGCCAAGCCCGGGTCGACACCCGCACCACCGGTTCGATCGCGCCCGCCGGCCAGGCCTGCGACCCGAACAACCCGAATGCAGACATCGTCTGCCGCGTGACCCGCGGCGAACAGGATCCGCACTTCCCCACCGCGCCGGCCAACCCCGCCTTCGGCTTCTGATCCGGACCGTCGAACGGTTCGCTGCCGGGCGGGATGTCCGGCAGCGCCATGAGGTCTACGCGGCGTCCGCGGTCTCCCGCGCATTTGTTTCGCGTGGCTCGCCCGGACCGTCCGCGAACACATCGTCCGCGAAGGCGTTGTGCGGCTTGGCGCTGCGATAGAACACCGGATTGCCGTGGCGAAATCGCTCGATCGCCCTGCGCAGGCGATAGCCGATGCGCTGCGCTTCCCTGAGCAGCCGGACTGACGAGAAGCGGGGAAAGCTTTTCCCCTGTTCCTCGAATCTCTGGGCCCGCGCCCTGCTGAGGTCGGTATCCATCTCCGCCTCCCCGTCCGGAGACCGGTGCCAGAACTGGATCACGACAGCGGGAACCATCTGGAAAGCACGCAGCTTTGGCGGCTTCGGACGCTGCATGTCGAACAGCCAGTCATCGGTCGGAAGCGTCGGGTCGACCGGCATGGCCAGGTAGCGCCGCGCGCCTTCCCGCGTCAGCATATAGCCCGCGCAGCAGCCGTCATATTCCGCCATGCCGTACAGCATGAAGCCGTCGCTCAGGGGACGCGCAGGCTTGGCCAGACGCACCGCCTCCTGGAAGGTTTCCAGCCGGACGACGTCGAAATCCGCGCGTTCGGCCAAATCCCGCACCTGCCGGCCGAAGGCGCGCGCGATGCGCACGTCGTCTTCCAGCACGACCCCGGCCGGAGCGCCGGAATCGACGATCGCCCGCATCGCGAGGAGATGGCTTGAGAGCGACGCCATCTCAACATCCGCCAACCGCTTCGCCGGGTCCGCCTTCTCGTAAATCTCGCGATATTCCGGCGGGATCGTGTCGGGCGTGCACGCCTCGATTCGCGTCGCGGGAAGCCCGCGTTCGGCGAAGATGCGCTCCATCCGCTCGCGCCGGTCCGGCCTGTTTGCGAGATTGATATAGAAAATCGGGACGTCTCGTTCGTCGCTCACAGCACCCCCTTGGCCTCCCCGCAAACCACCCAAACCCGGCCCCTCTGTCACATTCGCGACAAGGCCGCAAATCGCAGGCCCGCGACGGCGTGCCGCTCTCGCCGACGCGACGTCATAGTGTCGGCGGGACGTCCCCGGCAGCCGCCACGGGTCCGTCGGCATCCGCCGCGGATTGCCCCGGCAAATCGTCCGCGAAGCCGACATGCGGCTTGACGCAACGATAGAACACCGGGTTCCCGTGCCTGAGCCGCAATCCCGCATTGCGCAGCCTGATATAGGCCCGGCGCACCTCCCGGACGAGCAAAGGCCGAGCCGCGTCGCGAAAGACGGTCCCCTGCCGTTCGTAGCGCCTGTCGCGCGCCCGCTGCAGGTCGGTGTCCATGGTCATCGGACCGTCCGGCGACCGGTGCCAGAACTGGATCACCACCGCCGGCACCAGCTGACAGGCGCGCAGCCGCCGCGGCTTGGCGCAATGCATGTTGAACAGCCAGTCATCCGCCGGCACCGTCGGATCGATCCCCTGGGCGAGGTAACGCTCCGCGCCTTCCCGCGTCACCATGTAGCCGCCGGCGCCGCCGTCGAATTCCGCCATTCCGTAGACCGTGAAGCCGTCGCCGAGCGGCTGCGCCGGTTCCGCCATGCGATAGCGTTCCTGGTAGGTCTCCAGACGGACGATGTCGAAATCGGCGCGCGCGGCGAGAATGCCGATCACCCGGCCGAAATCGCGGGCAATCCGTACATCGTCCTCCAGAACGACGCCGGCCGGCGCACCGGACGCGATGATCGCCTGCATCGCAGCGCGATGGCTGGCGAGGCACGCCATCTCCGCATCCTCCAGCCGCGAGATCCGGTCGGCCTGCTCGAACGCCGTGCGACAATCCGGCGGCAGGGTCGCCGGCGTGTGGGCCTCGATCCGCTCCGCGCGCAATCCGCGTTGAGACAGCACTCTTTCCATCCGCTCGCGCCGGTCCGGCCTGCCTTGCAGATTGATATAGTAGATCGGAACCTGTGGGTCGCTGCTCATTGTCCCGTTTCGCCGTCTGGCCTGCTTCTCCCCCGCACGAAGCGTCATCGGGACGCCTAGGCGTCGCCGCAAGGACCGTCAATCCCGCGTTCTCGTTACGACTGCCTGACCCTCTTCGCCCGCAGGAGAAGCCCTTTACGATGACGCCGCGCATTGATCAGGCGATCGGCCACCGCGAAAAGATTGTGCCTCATCATCACGTCATGACGCTGCTTGCGGATGAGATTTTCAAAAGCGGGAAAGTCGAACCTTTCCACCAGCCTCTCCACCGCCCTCAACGCGGCCCCGCGATCGGAGAGATCGATGTCGAGACGCGCCCTCGGGTCGAAATCCCGGCGCGCGATCCGGCCGCCCGCATAGATCGGGAAACAATGGCCCAGATAGGCGTCACCGAGTTTCTCGGTCCAGAATTCGTCATGGGTGTTGTTTTCCAGGACCACCGTCATCCGGAACGGCGCCAGCCCCTCCGCCTTGTCCTCGACATGTCGGAAACCGTTGCCGTAATGCTCCACGAGATCGCCGAATGTGCGTTTCAGATCCTCGACGAAACGAAGCCGGATTTCCTGCTGGGGCGTCAGGCGCTTGTCAGAGCAGAATACGGATAGTGCCCGTGTCTTCTCCTTGTCGGCGGCGAGTTCCGCCCACGAAACAGGCGTTTTGAATCCGTAATACCAGGGAAGTGCCGACTGCTGATGGACCTGGCATCCCGTAAAGCCCGGCAACGGTATCGGCCCGACCACGATGCCGAACTGGTTGAGATAGGCCGGCGGATAGACCTTGACTTCCGGCGGCTCGCCAAGGAACAGGATGCGCCGTTCGACCGGGATGCGGCTGCGCAGTCCGTGCTCGGGTTCGTCGCAGACAACCAGCCATTCCGAGGAATGGCCTGTCGGCTGCCCGGAGAACGCCGTCGTGCCGAAAACGCCGTCATGGGCCGGCGTCTGCCGGAACCAGGCTTCCAGTGGCCCGTGCACGGTGGAAAAATGCGCCCTGTCGGTGACATTCGCGGGATCGAAGCGGAGACTGGCCCATTCGGGCGAAATCGGGGCCATGGGAGCGCACTTTGCAGACAAGCCGAAATCCCCGGGTAACGGTCCTCATGCCGATGCGCAATGCCGCGCAATTCGTCTCGGCGGCGATGCGGAGCATCCTGACCCAGACCGAACGCGATTTCGAGTTCCTTGTCATGGACGACGGCTCCGACGATGCCAGCCTCGAGATCGCCAACACCCTTGCCGATGACAGGACGCGCATCATCTCCGACGGCCGTCACCTCGGCCTCGTCGCCCGCCTGAACCAGGGCCTCGACGCCGCAACCACCGAATTCGTCGCGCGCATGGACGCGGACGACATCGCCGCCCCGCAAAGGCTGGCCCGCCAACTGGGTTATATGGACGCCAATCCGGACGTCACGATTTGCGGATCCTTGTACACCGCGTTTCGCGACAGTCGGACGATCTGGCGGGCCCGCCTTCCCGAAGACCACAAGAGGCTGCGCGCGCTGTCTCTCTTCGCGAGCCCCTTCGCCCACCCGACCGTCATCATTCGCCGCGCGCCCTTCGATGCGGCGGGGCTGCGGTATGACGAGGCGATGGCGTCCGCGGAGGATTACGACCTGTGGGAACGGGCCGGCGCAAGCGTCAAGCTGGCGAATATCCAGGAGGCCCTGCTCTCTTACCGCCTCCATGCCGGCCAGGTGAGCGTCACGCAGGCGGCAAGACAACGCGCGGTCTCCGACCGTGTCCGTCGCCGCGCGCTCATGCGCTACGGCATCGAATTCGACGACGCGCAACTCGCCCTGCAGAGCGACATCGCCTTTCAAACGGGAATGGACGACCCCGACAGGGCGCGCGCCGCGCTGCAATGGCTCGACAGACTGCAGGCTGACGCCCGGGCGCGCGGCGACGACGCAGTGGTCGCGGAATGCAAGGATCGCGCGCACTTTCCCCGCAAGCGCCTGAGAAAGGCGATTCTCCGCCGGTTCCGGAGAAAACTGTTGCCTTGGCGGTAACGCCCTGTCCGGAACCAACGGTTTAGCCCGCATGGTTCTTTTCCGGAGCCTGCGGAACGACTATCTTTGGGCGCATGGAAGATCAGGCCGTCTCTCTCGCGCTGCTTGCCGATTTCGCCCTGCGTGGCGGGGCGGGCGGCATTACGCTGCTGATGGCCGCCCTGCTGCTGGCGATCAGGCCGATCCGCGAGACGACGGTCTTCGGCGCGCTTTTCGCGCTCGGCGCCGGCATCTATGCCGTTGTGTCGCTCCCTCCGATCTACGCCGCGCTAGGGTCCGCCGCCATCCCGCTGAAGCTCCTCGCCATGCTGTCGCCGGCCTTCTTCTGGCTGTTCATCATGGCCCTGTTCGATGACGAATTCGCGTTCCAGCCATGGATGGCCGCGCCGCTTGCCGCCATCGCGGTCCTGTTTCTCGTCTGCATTCCGTTTCCCGGTCTCGAACAGGCGTCGAAACTCGGCCATGTGGCCATCGTCCTGGCCCTGATGGTCCATGTCCTGCGCATGACGCGCTGCAATTTGCGCGACGATCTCGTCGCCGCGCGCCGGCAATTCACCGGCATCGTCGCCTTTCTCGTGCCGCTCGTCTGCCTCGCCATCGGCGTGATCGAGGTCTACGAGCTCTTCGACCTGCGCAGCACGCTCGCCTCGCCGGCCATCGCCGCGGTGCTGTTCGTCGTCTCTGCGGCCTTCGGCTTCGGCATCGCCGGCATCCACAAATCGCTCTTCCCGGAGCCCGCCGCGATCGCACCGCAGCCCAGCGGCACGAATTCCGCAGCGGACCGCTTCGATCTCGTCCGGCTGGAAAAGCTGATGGGAGAAGGCGTCTATCTGAATTCCGGTCTGACCATCGGCGAACTGGCCAACCGCATGAACATCCCGGAACACAGGCTGCGCCGCCTCATCAACAAGGGGCTCGGCTACCGCAACTTCGCCGCCTTCATCAACGATCACCGCATCGAGGAAGCCAAGCGCCGCCTCTCCGCGCCCGAAACCGCGCATGAGCAGATCACCTCCATCGCCTTCGATCTCGGTTATTCCTCGCTCGCGCCGTTCAACCGCGCCTTCCGCGAGCGCATCGGCATGAGCCCGTCGCAGTTCCGCGAAAAGACGCTCCAGACCGCCTGACGGCCCGCCCGTCCATTGACTGTCCGGCGTCGCGGTGATTGGAGTGCGGCGGCTTTTCATTTCCGGACCGGTCGATGCGGCAAAGCTTCCTCGCCCTCAGCACAATTCTCGACAGGATCGCGCTCGCGGTCTGCCTTCTCGCGGCCTCCGTCCTCGTCGCCACCGTGCTGGCCGTCGTCATCCTGCGTTACGGCTTCGGCACGGGCTTCATCCGCCTTCAGGACGTCGCCAACTACGCCTTCGCCGTTCTTCTTGTCTTCGCCATCCCCGTCTGCCTCGCCCGCGACGGTCATGTCCGCGTCGAGATCTTCTCCGAGATGCTGCCCGAAGCCTATATCGTCTGGGCCGACCGCATCGCCCTCATCGCCTTCCTGGTCCCGGTCTTCGGACTGATCATCTGGGCCTACTGGCCGGAACTCGCCTATAGCTGGTCGATCCGCGAGGGCGCCGTCGAAACCGGCGGTCTCGGCGGCCTGTTCCTCGTCAAGTCCGCCCTGCCGGTCGCCGCGGCGCTCACCATCGTCCAGGGCATCGCCGCCGTTCTGCGCCCCCGCCCGCCGAGGGACATACTCGGGTGACGGCGCAGGAAATCTTTCTTGCCGCGATGTTCCTCGGGCTCTTCGCGGGCATTCTGAGCGGCATCCCCGCCATGCTGGCGATCGCCGGCGTGCCCTTGATGACCGCCATCGTCGGCCATCTTTTCGGCGTCTTCGACCTTTCGTTCCTGTCCTTCTTCCCGGCCCGCGTCTGGGGCATCATGTCGAACAGCCTGCTGATGGCGGTTCCGCTCTTCGTGCTGATGGGTGTCCTGCTCGAACGCGCCCGCCTCGCCGAGAACATGCTCTCCGTGCTCGCGCGCATGATGGGCGGCAGCCCGCGCGGAATGGGCCTGTCCGTGCTCCTGTTCTCCGCGATGATCGCGGCGGCCACCGGCATCATCGGGGCCACGGTGGTCATGCTGGTTCTCGTCGGGTTGAAGCCGATGCTCGAGGCCGGCATTTCGAAGCGCAGCGCATCCGGGCTGATCTGCGCCTCCGGCACGCTCGGCCAGATCATCCCGCCCTCCATCCTGCTCGTCCTGCTCGGCGACCAGATCGGCAACACCTATCTGGAAGCCCAGCAGAAAGCCGGCAATTTCGCGCCGCTTCCCGTATCCGTCGGCGACCTCTTCGCCGGCGCGCTCGTTCCCGGTTTGGTGCTCGTCGCGCTCTACGCCGCCTGGCTGTTTTTCTCGCTGCGCCCGGCAAGGGACGCACCCCCGCCGCCGAAGCCCGAACGCGTCTCCCGCCGCGAGGTCATGACCACCTTCCTGCCGCCCGCGCTGCTGATCCTCGCCGTGCTCGGCTCGATCCTCGGCGGCGTCGCCACCGCCACGGAAGCCGCGGGGCTCGGTGCGATCGGCGCGCTGTTGCTCGCCGCCTTCGCGGCGACCGCGAACCGAACCGAACGCGCCCTGATCGTCGCCACCGGGCTGGCCGCCTTCCTGCTCGTCGCGCTGCAAATGGCGGGCCTCGGCCGCGCCACCGGCAACAGCGTCGCCGGTCTCTTCGCCATCGCCGCCGCCATTCTCATAGCGCTCGGAACGATCACCGCCGGCGCCCGTCTCTGGCGCACCGGCACGCTCGCGTCGGCGACGATCGAGACGGTCAAGGTCTCCGGCATGGTCTTCGGCATCGTCGTCGCCGCGTCGCTTCTGTCGCTCGTCTTCCGCGGCTTCGGCGGCGACCATCTCGTCACCGAATTGCTGGCGCATCTGCCAGGTGGCCATGTCGCCGCACTGGCGATCATCATGCTGCTTGTGTTCTTCCTCGGCTTCATCCTCGAAGCCGTTGAAATCATTTACGTCGTCGTGCCGCTGCTCGGCCCCGCCGTACTCGGCTCCGACATCTCGCCGGTCTGGTTCGGCGTGCTGATGGCCATGAACCTGCAGACCTCGTTCCTGACGCCCCCCTTCGGCTTCGCCCTGTTCTATTTCCGCTCCGCGGCGCCGCGCTCGATCTCCACCGGCGACATCTATCGCGGCGTCATACCCTTCGTGATCCTGCAATTGCTGGCGCTTGCCATCCTTGCGGCATTTCCGCCGCTTGCCACATGGCTGCCGCATGTGATCTTTGGCTGAACTCAACCCAGGGGAGATGAAATGAAACGCAGAACATTCCTGACAAGCGGCGCCGGCATCGCCGCCGCATCCACCCTTGCCGCGCCGGCCATCGCGCAGGGCAAGGTCCAGTGGAACATCGCCTCGGCTTTCCCGAAAGCCGCGCCGGGCGTCGGCACCAATGTCACGCGCTTCGCCGAGCTTGTCGGCCAGATGTCGGACGGCCGCATGGAACTGACGGTCTACGGCGCCGGTGAGCTCGTGCCGCCCTTCGGCGTCGAGGACGCGGTCCAGCAGGGCAACGTCCCGGTCGGCCACGGCCCCACCTACTACGCCGCCGGCAAGAACCCGGCGCTGCACTGGTATACCGGCGTGCCCTTCGGCATGACGTCGACCGAACTCTTCGCCTGGATCAAGTGGGGTGGCGGTCAGGAGATCTGGGACACGATCTATGCCCAGCGCAATCTGAAGCCCTTCTATTGCGGCAACTCCAACACGCAGTCGGGCGGCTGGTTCAAGAACCGGATCGAGAGCCTCGACGATCTCAAGGGCCTGAACATGCGCATTGCCGGCCTCGGCGGCGAGACCTTCCGCAAGCTCGGCGTCAACGCCGTGCTGCTGCCGCCGACCGAGATTTTCCAGTCGCTCCAGTCGGGCGCCATCGACGCGGCCGAATGGGTCGGCCCGATGCTCGACCAGGCCTTCGGCCTGCAGCGCATCACCAATCTCTGCTACGTCCCGGCCTATACCGAGCCGGGCGCCGGCGTCGCCACGGTCTTCAACACCGACGCCTGGGCGGAATTGACGCCCGATCTGCAGGCGATCTGCGAAGGCGCGTCCTACGCGGCGGCGCTGGAGATGCAGGCCCAGTTCGACTACTTCAACGCCCAGTCGATGCAGTCGCTGAAATCCGAAGGCGTGGAGTTCCTGAACTTCCCCGACGATGTCATCACCGCGATGCGCAGCGCCTGGGAAGAAGTCAAGGAAGAGCTCAAGGGCCAGAGCGCCGACGTCGCGACCGTTCTGGAGAGCTACGATCCGTTCCTCCAGCAGTCCATCGCCTACTCGGCCGCCATGACCGAGCCGATGCTCGCCGGCCGCGCCTGACGCAAAGAACATCGCGCCTCCGGCTCCGCCGGGGGCGCGACCTCGCCTCCCATAACCGACTTCCCTGACGGCGGTAAATTTTCCAACTGAAAAAATACCTTGATCCGACGCCGAAAACGCCGGATGATCGCGGCGGGGCAATTCCCGCCGGCTACGTCCTTCGAACGCCCGGCAGGCCAAGGGGGAACGGGCCGATGCAGCGTCGCGCATTCGCATGGAGTGTTGCCGGACTGGCCCTTGCCCTGTCCGCCGGACAGGCGTCCGCCCAGATCAACCCCGCCGGGGTCTGGCAATGCGAATACGGCACCCGGAACATCTACCGCAAGGATGCGCACACCGTTTACTACCAGGCCGTTTTCCAGGTCATGCCCAACGGCACGGTCCAGGCCCAGGGCACGGACGGATATGGCGGATGGGTTGGCCAGGGCCAGTGGTCGCTGAACCAGGACGGCAACGGCATTGCTTTCGCGATCCGCGGCCAGAAGACAGACCCGATCCTCGGCACCTCCATCCTGGTGTTCGATTCCTACATGGTCAACAACACCTTCATGAACTTCAACCAGCAGTTCCCGACAGGCGACATCATCGCCAGCCAGTGCCAGCGCATGCAATAGGCGTGGCCGCCGCCCCGCAAAATCCCCGATCTCAAAATCGCCCCAATTCTGGCTTGGTTACGCTTTGCAACCGGCCGTGATGAGCGGCTGACCCCCTTCCTGAGATCAGGCGTTCCTGATGGGCTCGAGAAGACATACGGCGTTTTCCCCGATGGCGGGCTTCCTCGGATGCCTGGCCTCCGCGCTGTTGCAAATTTTCCTCGCTCTCGCCCCGGTCGACGCCATTGCCGACGACACCGGCCTTGAAAGCCCCGCCACAGCCACCCAGGCGGTGACGGGCAGCGATGCCGATCTGATCCTGTCCGGCGACGATCCGCGCGCCGATCCTCTGGACCGGGCCTTCGAACCCGGTGAATTCCTTGCCGTTTCGCGCCAGGCCGAGTTGCCGGCGCCAACCAGTTCCTTTGCAGTCTTCGCAGACGCCATTTCCTTCGCAGGCGCCTGCGAGCACTATTATCGCGTCCGCGCCCCGCCCCACGCCTCGTTTTCCTGATTGCGCTCGCGCGACCAGTTCGCGCCGAAAATCATTGAAACGAGGATACGATGTACGAGAAATCCCGCATGCTCACGGGTGCGCTGGTCGCATGCACCCTGCTTTCCAGCGCCCCTGCCTTCGCGCAAACCGACGCCATGCAGACGGCGGCTGTTCCGCCGCACGGCTTCTGGATCACCACCCCGGCCCCGGACTTCACCGCCGGCGCCGGCAAGGCGATCAGCATTCCGCTGACCGTCATCAACGACACCGAAACGCCGCACCGCGCGGCGCTGACGCTCTCCGGCGTACCGGACGGCTGGACCTGGGCCCTGAAGGGCCATGGCTACGAAGTGGCCACCGCCATGGTCGGCCCGCGCGATACGGGCGACCTGACGCTCGAACTGACGCCGCCATCCGACGCGGCACCGAAGACCTACCCGCTCGACCTCAAGGCCAACTATGGCGACGGCGCGGTCGATCTGCCGATCAGCCTGACCATCTCCGACGCGCCGATGGCCGTCGCGACGCTGGAGCCTGAACTGCCGGCGCTGCGCGGAAGCGTGAAATCCACCTTTAAATACAAGCTGAAACTGACCAATGGCGGTGCCGAGGACGCGCTGTTCAACCTCGACGCCGACGTTCCGCCCGGCTTCCAGACAACCTTCAAGAAGGGCTACGGCTCCGACGAGATCACCGGTATTCCGGTCAAGGCCGGCGCCTCCGAGGACGTCACCATGGAGGTCAAGCTCGACAATGCCGTGCCGGCCGGCAACTACCCGATCCATGTCGCCACCGTCGCCGGCGACCAGAAGGCCGCCGCCGATCTGGCGCTCGAGGTGACCGGCTCGCCATCGCTGGCGCTTACCGGGCCGCAAGGCCGGCTTTCCGGCAAGGCCGTCGCGGGCGAAGCATCGAGCTTTGCCTTCAAGCTGGACAATACGGGCTCCGCCCCGGCCGAGGGCGTCAAGCTCGCCGCCTCCAACCCGAACGGCTGGGCGGTTTCCTTCCAGCCCGCCGAAGTGCCCGAGATCCCGGCCGGCGCCAGCCAGGATATTAACGTCACCATCAAGCCGACCGAAAAGGCGATCGCCGGCGATTACATGGTGACGCTGCGCGCCAACGCGGCCGGCACGTCGCAAAGCGCCCAGTTCCGCACCACCGTCGAGACCTCGACCATGTGGGGCATCGTCGGGCTCGGCATTATCGGCATCTCGGTTCTGGTTCTTGCACTCGCCGTGATGAGGTATGGCCGCAGATGAGCACGCACGTCATTGAAGCAAAGGGCCTGACCAAGCGTTACGGCGCGGTCCCCGTCGTCGACGGGATCGATCTCGCCGTCGAGGAAGGTGAAGTGCTCGGACTGCTCGGCCCCAACGGGGCCGGCAAGACGACCACCATCCTCATGCTGCTCGGGCTCACCGAAACCAGCGGCGGCACGGTGCGCGTCCTCGACAAGGACCCCGCCCGCGAACCGCTCGCCGTAAAGCGCGACGTCGGCTACCTGCCGGATTCCGTCGGGTTCTACGACAATCTGTCGGGGCGCGAGAACCTTCGCTACACCGCGCGCCTCGGCGGCCTCTCCGCCGCCGACGCCGAAAAGAAGATCGAAGCGGCGCTTGCCCGCGTCCATCTCTCCGATGTCGCCGACCGGCGCGTGGCGACCTATTCGCACGGCATGCGCCGGCGTCTGGGCCTCGCCGAATTGCTGATGCGCGACAGCCGCATCGCCGTTCTCGACGAGCCGACATCGGGCCTCGACCCGCAATCGACCAGCGAACTGCTCGATCTCATCCGCTCCTTTTCGAAGGACGGGATCACGGTGCTCGTCTCCTCCCATCTGCTCGACATCGTCCAGTCGATCTGCAGCCGCGTCGCCCTCTTCAACAAGGGGCGGATCGGCTTCGTCGGCACGGTCGAGGAACTGGCCGGCAAGGTCGGCGACGGCGCCTTCCACATCGAGGTCACGGCGGAGAATATCGACGTGCCCGAGACGGCGAAGCGCATCGAGGGCGTCAGCGACATCAGGCCGGCCGGCAAGGACAGCTGGCTGATCACCGCCGCCCGCGACATCCGTGCGGAACTCGCCAAGCGCATTGTCGAGAGAGGCGGCTCGCTGACCAATATCGACGCCCGGCACGTGTCGCTCGGCGAGGCCTACAATCTGTTCTTCAAGGAGGTCCGCCATGAAGCGTGAAGGTTCACCGCTCAAGGGCGTGATGACCATCGCCCTGAAAGAAGCCGCCGATCACATGACCAGTGCGCGCATGCACCTGATCATGCTGCTCGTCCTACTGACCGCCGCCGGCGCGGTCTATGCCGCGATCGACCAGATCAAGGCGACCACCTCTGAGGATCCGTTCCTCTTCCTGAAACTGTTCACCGTGGCGCGCGAGCCTTTGCCCTCTTTCGCCTCCTTCATGGGCTTCCTTCTGCCCCTGGTGGCGATCGCGCTCGGTTTCGACGGGGTCAACGGTGAGTATGGAAGGCGCACGATGAGTCGCATCCTCGCCCAGCCGATCTACCGGGACGCCGTCCTGTTCGGCAAATTCCTGGGCGGCATGCTGGTCATCGGCATCGCGTTGCTGACGCTGTGGCTGCTGATGTTCGGGCTCGGCATCCTGCTGCTCGGCCTGCCGCCTTCGGGCGGGGACATGGCGCGAAGCCTCGCCTATCTGGCCGCGACGCTGGTCTATACCGGCGTCTGGCTCGCGCTGGCCCTGGCATTCTCGACGCTGATCCGGGCGCCGGCCACCTCGGCGCTCGCCGCCCTGTCAGTCTGGCTGATCTTCTCCATCTTCTGGTCGATGATCAGCCCCTTCGTCGCCAGCGCCCTGTCACCGGTCGATCCCTACGACCCGGTCAGCATCGTCCATGCCTACGAGACCGGACTTGCGGTCGCCCGCATCTCGCCGGCGACGCTCTATGGCGAAGTGGCGACCATGCTGCTCGATCCGTCCTCGCGGTCGGTCGGACTGGTCTTCATGTCGCAGATGCAGGGAGCGCTGGTCGGCGCGCCCTTGCCGACCCTGCAGTCGATCCTGATCGTCTGGCCGCAGATCTCCGGCCTCTTCGCCGGGATGATGCTGCTCTTCACCGGCGCCTATTTCGTCTTCCAGCGACAGGAGGTACGCGCCTGAAAAACGACGCCGCGGCCGCCCCGGCTGCGGCGTTCCCGATTGGCCATCGAATATCCGGCTGCTAGAAATGTCCCATGCGACACGCGTACAAACTCGCCGCCCTCATCCTTGCCTTTCTTGCCCTGCAGCTTTCGCCTGCAAGCGCGCGGGACTTGGCCGTCTCAAAGGGCGAGCTCTCCGTGGAAGACCTTTACAAGGCGACGGCCTGCGGCGCCGATCCGGGCGGCCCTTGTCGAACCGAAATCGCCCGATGGCCCAAACCCCTGCGCCATAAGCTTCGTGTCCATATCCGCCCGCCGGACGCAGGATTCCCCGAAGATCTGGTGAAGCCGGTCATCGCATCCGTTCGCCTCGCCATCACCGAGATCAATGTATCCGGTTCCGACATCCAGCTCGAACTGGTCAACGACCCAGGCGCGCCGCTGCAGATCCACATGATCGATGCCGCTTGGGGAGACCGGGTGGCGGACTCGGGCGATCCCGTTCTCGACAGCGCAAAGATGCGCGCCACCGCCACCGGTCTACGCCTCGCGCCGGCGGGCGATGCCATCGAAAAGGCCAGCATCGCGGTCAGCGGAAATATCGCTCCGGACATTGTCCGCGCCGCCGTCCTCAAGGCTCTTCTCCGCGCGCTCGGTTTCCGCTACGCCCTCGACAATCCCTTCTACACAGGGAAATCCGTCTTCGCCGAACTGGGCCACGACGTCTTCAAGATCCGCAGGCAGGACATGCTCGCCTTGCGGCTTCAATATCCGACCGGCTGCGAGAAAGCGTCGGACTGCCTGAAATAACAGCCGTCAGGCCCTGCGCCGGCCCCGGCGTTCGCGGCGCGGCGCGGCGTCGCCGCCCTCGCCCGCCGATTTGTTCCTGAGCGGCCCGATCTTCGTCACCACGTCGTCCAGTGACGGCCGCCCGCCCTTCTGGTGATGATCGAGCGCATAACGCATCGCCTTCAGATGCTCGCAGGACGTACCGCAGCAGCCGCCGATAATCGTCGCGCCGGCGTCAATCGCCAGGTCGACATAGTCGGCCATCAGTTCGGGCGTTCCGGAATAGACGATATTCTCGCCCTGGAATTCCGGAATGCCGCAATTCCCCTTGACGATCAGCTTCGCGTCCGGCTTCGCCTCGCTCATGTCGAGCAGCGACGAGAGGATATCCGGCGCGCCGACGCCGCAATTCGCGCCGAGCGCGATCGGCTGTCCGCCGTCGCCCGGGATCACGTCGAAAATGTCCTTCGGCGCAAGACCCATCATCGTCTTTCCGGCCGTATCGAACGACCCGGTGAACACATAGGGCAATCCCCCCGCGGCCGCCCCCTCCGCCGCCGCGCGAATCTCGTCGGGCGACGACATTGTCTCGATCCAGGCGATATCCGCGCCGCCGGCCTTCAGCCCCTCGACCTGCTCCTTGAACGCCGCCACCGCATCCTCGTAACTCAACGCTCCGAGCGGGATCAGCAATTCGCCTGTCGGGCCGACCGACCCGGCCACGATGACCGTGTGATCGGCCTTGTCGGCGACCGCACGCGCCAGTTCCGCCGCCTTCTTGTTGAGGTCGAACACGCGGTCCTGCGCATGGTGCAGTTTCAGCCGGTGCCGCGTCCCGCCGAAGGAGTTGGTCAGGATGATGTCCGCCCCCGCGTCGACGAAGCCCTGATGCAGCTCGGTGATCTTCTCGGGCTGTTGCTCGTTCCACAATTCCGGCGCTTCGCCGGCCATCAGCCCCATCTCGAACAGATTGGTGCCGGTCGCGCCATCGGCGAGCAGAACGCCCTTTTCGGCAATGAGATCGGATAGCGGATTGGACATGGGGCACCTCTGGGTTCAAGCATATAACGATATAAAGAAATCCTTATATGCCTTCAACAGGAAAATCGACGGCAATGGCCCGCCTGTCGAATCTGATAATTTTCAAAGATAATTTTATGTGTTAGTCACATTAACGTTGCGGAACGCACACCCAACCCCTTGTGATACCGCAATGTCGGCAGCCGAATCTCCCGGGAGGTTCGGCTGCTTCTTTTTATGCTGCATTTTCAAAGGCTTGGCGGGCCTTTTTGCCCTCGCAGAAAACGGAACGAATGCCGCTTCCGCCCGTTGCGGACGAATCAGCTGCGGTAGAATCCGGCCATTTCGCGAATAACCGGCAATCTTTTCCCCGGTTGTCAGTGATGATCGAGATCGCCCCCCGCGACAAGATTATGGCCCTCCCATTCCGCCTCGGGAATGGCGCTGCCTAGCCTGAAGGCGAAGGCGACGACATGGTCGAGGTCCGGCGTCACCGAACACTCGAAACGCAGATTGAACCAGTGGCCGCGGCTGCGAACCGCCGCGCCCGGCGCCCTGGCGGTGCTGCCCTTCACCCGCACGTCGTCCATCGCATAGGTGACGATCATGTCGGGCGCGTAGTCGTCGTCGAGCCCTGCCACCTGCTCCATCGCCTCGATGCTGCAAAGCTGCAGCATGCGTTCGTCGGACTGCATCATCGGCAGCGCCGCCTTGGCCTTCGCGCTGCGCGGATCGGCGAGCACCGCGTCGGAGCGCAGCGTCCGCGCGACGATGAGCCCATCGGGACGCACTTCCGGCAAATCCTGCTCCGGGGCGAAGCGCGCATCGTCCGGTTCGGCCAGCGCTTCGGGGGCGAAGGCCTCGTCGAACCGGCCTGCATCGATGATCTCGATATTGACCCGGCGTTCGGGGGCTTCTTCCGGCGCGGGCGCGTGAATCAACAGGATGGCGGCCGCGAGGATCGCCGCATGCAGCGCGATCGAGCTTGCCGCCGCCAGCCGCGGCGACCGGTCCCGCTTCGGAAACGGCGCCCGCCAGAAAGCGTCCGGCGGCGCGGGAAACAGGGCGGCGTCCGTCATCCGATGTCCACGCCCCGTCGCGCTTTGCCGCTATCGCCCATTCAACGACGATTGGCGCGCCGATCCGGCTAAAAAAAGGCCGGGTCTCAGGTCTCGAAGGGAAGCGGATCAGTCGATATGGGCGGCGAGAAACGCCTGCGTGCGGCCCCAGGCGAGCTTCGCCGCCTCGGGGTGGAAACTGCCGCGCTCGTCGCAGTTGAAACCGTGGCCCGCGCCTTCATAAACGAAGATCTCCACGTCCGGCCGCTTTTCCTTCACCGTGTCGACATTGCTCATCGGAATGCCCTGATCCTCGGAGCCGTAATGCAGTTGCACCGGGCATTGCGGCACTTCGTCCGCATGCGCCGCGATCTTGCCGCCATAGAAGCCGACAGCCGCCGAAAACCCTTTCAGCCGCGTCGCCGCCAGGAAGGCGATCGAGCCGCCAAGGCAAAAGCCGACGATCCCGACCTTGCCGGCGCCGGCAAGCGCCGCGGCGGCCGCTTCCGTGTCGCGCAGGAAACCGTCCCAGTCCGGATCGGCCAGAAAGCCGCGCGCTGTCTCGACCTCCTCCGGCGAATAGCCGGATTCGAACCCCGGCTGAACGCGGTCGAAAAGCGCCGGCGCGATGGCGACATAGCCGTCGGCGGCCAGCCGGTCGCAGATCGAACGGATATGCGAATTCACGCCGAAGATCTCCTGGATCACCACGACGCCGCCCTTCGGGGCGCCATCCGGATCGGCGCGATAGGCTCCAAGTTCGAAACCATCGGATGCTGTCAGGGTGATATGCGGCATGGTGCAGTTGCTCCTCGCGTGGTGACGTTTGCGCCGTGATAGGACATCGGCGCGGGTCACCGCAACGGCTCAGCGGCGGATGACACCGTAACGCGCATAGTCCCGGTGCAGGCTTTCGAATGTCAGACACGCGCCCGCCTCCCGCGCCGCCCCCGCAAGGACCGTTTCCAGGTCTTCGCGCGGCTCGACATGGAACTTCGCCAGCCACGCGACAAGCCCCGCGCGGAACCAGCCCGGCAAGTGCTCCTGCTGGCCGAAATCGACGACATGCAGCGCGCCGGCCGGCGAAAGATGCCGCGCCGCCTCGCCGATTGCCGCGCGCCATGGCGGGATCATCGACACGGCATAGGACAGGAATATGCGGTCGAACGCGGCAACGCCGAACAGCGCCTGCGGATCGAATTCCGTCGCGTCCGCCTGCGCCAGCACGATCCGCCCGGACAAGCCGGCCCTGTCGACATTGCGGCGGGCCTGCTTCAGCATTTCCGCAGAGATATCAAAGCCGTAGAAGCGCGCCTTCGGGTAGCGCCTTGCCGCGACGATCAGATTGCGCCCGGTCCCGCAGGCCGCTTCCAGCACGGCCATCCCCTCGCCCGCATCGAGATCGGCGATCAGCCGGTCGCGCCCGAGCAGGAAATATTTGCGGGTCGCGTCGTAGATATGACGCTGCCTGCGATAGATCGCATCCATCAGCCCGCCATGCTCGTCCGCGGACTGCAACGCTTGATCCCGCTCCATCGCCTGCGTCATGGTCTAGCCGTCCAGCGTGTAGAGATGGAAGCCGCCATAGATCGCCGAGCGGTCGGCGCGTGTCCATGCGGCGGATTTCTCCGCGTGATAGGTCCAGCGGCCGAGTATCGCCGCGTCCACCCGGCCCGGCAGGATGGACGGAACCCCGGCCGTGCGGAAAATGACGCGCGCGCCATGCGCAGCCGTCCGGGTAATCTGCGACCAGAGATCGTTGAGTTGCCGGTCGGTCATCCAGTCCTGCGCGTCGAGCAGCACGTAACCGTGTTTCGACCCCGCCGGCATTTCGCCGAGCAGGTCGGTGAGCGAGCGGTTATGGATTTGCGCGCGCCCGGCATTGGCCTTCAGCGCCTCGAAATTTTCCGCCCTCAGATAGGGCGGCACCGGCCCGTCGCCCTCCGGCTTGTAGCCCCGCGCAACCGCCTGCCAGGCGAAATAGTTCTCCGACAAAGGGAAATCGCAGAACAGCGCCCGCGTGCGCTCGCGCAGCACCGCCAGCATGTCGCCGTCGGCGGCGCCCGCCAGCTCGTCATATTGCTGCGGCGGAATGCCGAGCCCGATCAGCGAGGCGCGGTTGCGCACGATCCGCTTGACCAAAGGCTTTTCCAGCGCCGGCGCGAGGTTTTCCTCGAACCACGCCGACTGTTCCTCGAGCGTCTTGCAGGCCAGATAGGACTTCAGGTCGACGCCCAGCAGCCGCGCCAGCACATGCGCGGTGCCGATGAAGCGACCAAGCATGCCGGCCCGGTAGAAGCCATCCTCGAACATGTCGATGCGGCGGCCGAAAACGCCGCGGCGCTCATTCCAGTAGCCGCGCGTCGCCTCGTCGCAATGCGGCGCGATGTGCCGGTCGAAGAGGTCGGAATTGCCGCGCAGATTGGCGCGCCCGAACAGCCCGTAGAAGCTCGCGTGATCCGGCAGGTGTTGCGCCGCCTTGAGTTTCATCCGGTTGAGCGCCACATGCGCCGGCGACAGGTCCACCGCGGTAATCGAGGCCGGTCCTCGTGTCAGGTAACTCGCGAGATTGCAGCCGCCCGACGCGATGCAGACAAGATGCGTGTCCGGCGCAATCTCCAGCGCCGCCATGTCCACCTCCGGATCTTCCCAGATCTGCGGATAGACCAGTCCGTTGAAGGCCCTCGAAAAGACCCGTTCGAGGAAACCTGTCTTCGACAGAGCTGCATTCTGGTGAACCGCAGCGCCAAGCTGCTCTTGTACGGTCAGCGTATCGCTCATGGGCGGCGGGCGTCTTTCCTTGTCTGGCGGCTCAGGCCGCCGTCTTCTGTTCTTTCGAATTGGATGCGGCGGGCTTCGGCAGGGCCGGCAGGCGACGCGCCGCGCGCTCGCGCGTGACCGCCGACCAGTCGATCAGCCTGAGCGTCCCGTCGAAATCCTCGGTGATCGCCGTACAGCTCTCCACCCAGTCGCCTGTATTGACGTACTGGATGCCGTTCATCATCTCGAGCGCCGCATGATGGATATGGCCGCAGACGACGCCGTCGACGCCGGCCTTCGCCGCTTCCGCGACCAGGATCGATTCATAGGCGCCGATGAAATTGACCGCCTGCTTGACCCTGAGCTTCGCCCATTTCGACAGCGACCAGTATTGCCCGCCCCAAAGCCGCCGCACCCGGTTGAACCAGAAATTCACCGCCAGCGCGACCGTGTAGGCGACGTCGCCGACATGAGCGAGCCACTTGGCGTTGACCACCACCATGTCGAACTGGTCGCCATGAATGACCAGCAGCCTGCGGCCGTCAGCCGTTTCATGGATATCGCGGTTGCGCACCTCGATCCCGCCGAAATGCGTACCGAGATAATGCCGCATGACTTCGTCGTGATTGCCCGGCACATAGATGATCTCGGTGCCCTTGCGCGCCTTGCGCAGCAATTTCTGCACCACGTCATTGTGCGATTGCGGCCAGTACCAGCCGCGCTGCAGCCGCCAGCCGTCGAAGATATCGCCGACGAGATAGATCCGCTCGGCGTCGTGTTCGCGCAGGAAGTCGAGCAGCATGTCCGCCCGGCTACCTCGCGTCCCCAGATGGATATCAGAGAGGAAAATCGTGCGGATTTTCTTTTCCATGTCCGGCCCGTCGCTGCCTGCGTCCCATGACAGCCCAATTCCAGAGTCGCGTGACAGCCATATGACGAAAGGCCGCCGGGCTTGACCTGCCTCAAGGTAATTCGCTCGCAGGCGTGCGATAATGTTGCGTTCATTATCGAGAGGGAAAAGATGCAGGAAGAGATGACGGCGAACGCGAATGGAAAACCCGATGGCGCGGCGCAGAAGCCGGTCGCCCAGCCGGAAGCCGTGGCCATGTCGGAAACGCCCGCCGGTCCGGTGCTCGAACAGGTTCCGGGCGGCGCAGAAAGGCCCGTTTCCGCCAGTGTTGGCAGGCAGTTGCATGAACTGGCGGAGATGCGCCACGATCCCGAAGCGATCCGCCACGCCTTCGAGACCGGGGAATATCCCTACAAGACGAGGATGCCCCGAAAGGCCTATGAGGAGCACAAGGCGCAGCTTCAGGTCGAGCTTCTCAAGGTTCAGGACTGGGTGAAGAACACAGGCCAGAAGGTCGTCATCCTGTTCGAGGGCCGCGACGGCGCCGGCAAGGGCGGCACCATCAAGCGTTTCATGGAGCATCTCAATCCGCGCGGCGCACGCGTCGTCGCTCTGGAAAAACCGTCCGAACGCGAATCCTCCCAATGGTATTTCCAGCGCTACATCGAACATCTGCCCTCGGCCGGCGAGATCGTCCTTTTCGACCGCTCCTGGTACAACCGCGCCGGCGTTGAGCGCGTCATGGGCTTCTGCTCGCCGACCGACTACCTGGAATTCATGCGCGAGGCGCCCGAGATCGAGCGCATGCTGGTGCGCTCCGGCGTCCGCCTGTTCAAATACTGGTTCTCCGTGACCCAGGACGAACAGGCCCGCCGCTTCAAGGCGCGCGAGAAAGAACCGCTGAAACAGTGGAAGCTCTCGCCGATCGACCGGCTTTCGCTGTCCAAGTGGGACGATTACACCGAGGCGAAGGAAGCGATGTTCTTCTATACAGACACCGCCGACGCGCCATGGACCATCGTCAAGTCGGACGACAAGAAACGCGCCCGCCTCAACTGCATGCAGCATTTCCTGTCGTCACTGCCTTACCCGGAGAGGAACAAGCGCATCGTTCACGGCCCGGATCCGCTGATCGTCGGCCATTCCAGCCAGGTGATCGGCAATGCCGACCACATCCTCGGATCGACGCTGCATCCCGACATGAAGCGCTCCGGCAACGGCAAGGTCGAGGCGAGCATGTGATTGCTCGCGCCTGGATCGCGAGATCGCCGGTCTCCGCATCCGCTTCGAGCGAGCAGGCGCGGGCATGTCGACCTGCATTTCGGCGGCCATTGCGGCGTGCTCCACCCCGGCCCGTCTACCGGCAGCCCAGGCGTTTCTCCTCCGCCGCGAGACGCGCGACCTCGCTGCGTTCGAAGCCTGTCAGGGGCGCGTTGTCCACGGTGACCCCCGGCCGGCAATTGCCGGGCGGGAACGCCGCCTGGCCGCGGGCGCTCTGGAAGCAGTACCCGTATTTGGCGAAATAGGCGTTGCGCTCGTACCAGAGCTGATCGCAACTCTTCCCGGCCGGCGCGGCGACCGGCGGCGGTTGCGTCGCCTGCGCGGCCCCGACGAAGCGGATCCAGTTGGAATGCGCCCAACCGACGAGCCCCGTTTCGGTGCGCACGTTGAACCAGACGCCTTCCTGGCCGAGCACCGCCAGCCGCGTGCCCTCGCCCATCGTCGCGATCCGGCGCGCCCCGGACGTGTAGCCCTCGCGAAGCGCCAGGAACCCGTCGCCATTCGGATCGAGACCGGACACGACATGGGTGAATTGCGGTTGCCGCGGCGTGTTCACCGTTTCCGTGCGCGGCGCGGACACGGGCGGAGCCGAGGCGACCACGCTGCCGCCGTCCTTGCGGTTGAGCGGCACCGCCGCCCGTCCGCCGGGGAGCGACAGGAACACCTGGTCGATCATGGAGGAATTCTCCCACGGCACCTGCTGGCCGCCCGTCGCATCCACCACCTCGGCGCGCACCTTGCGCATCAATTCGTGCAGATCATCGCCCGCGCCGCCGATATGCTTCAGCAGCGACGCTGTGAACGGGCTGTTCCTGCCGGCGCCGTCGAGCGCGACATTTCCCGGTTGCGTAGAAAAGGCGATATAGGAGCCGACACCGGCATCGACGCGCGCCAGACCGCGGGTGGTTCCGCCGACCGCGCGGCTGATCATCCGCGCCTGGAACGGATTGTTGCGGCAGGCGTCGAGGATGATGATGTTGCGCTCGGCGCGCAGTTCCATCTCCCGCAGGATCGACTGCAGGCTGACCGAAGCCTGTTTGAGAGCCTCGGCGTCGTCGCCGGCAGCGTCCACCGGAATGACGAAGTTCTCCGCCCCGATCTGGATGCCGTGCCCGGAGAAATAGAACAGCGCGACATCGTCGGATGCGAGCTTTCGCGTCACCTCGGCGGTCAGCGACAGCGTCTGGGCCCGCGTCAGGTCGTAGCCGTCATGCACCTCGAAACCGAGATCGCGCAGCGCCTCGGCGACATCGCGTGCATCCTGGGCCGCGTTCGGCAGGAACGGCACCTGCGCGTAGCTTGAATTGCCGATGACGAGCGCGATCCGGTTGGCCGACGAAGCCGCGCCGGCCGATATGGCCAGCATCAGCATGCCAACGATGAGCACGACCTGATACATCCAGACGCAAAGGCCCGAACCGGGCCCTACCCTTCCCCACTTGACGCAGGATTGCACGGGATCGCCGCGCGATCAACGTTGCGGCGCGAAGCGGCTCGCCGGATTGACATGGCTCATTGTGCGCTGCCACAAACAGCGTATTCAGTCGCACCGATGTCAATTCGCAGGCCGCCCGCCCGGCCGGACGGATGGAGCTCGATGGAAAACTGCCACACCGCTGAAATCGACGACTGCCTGGACGCTCTCCAATCCTCGGCCGGCGGATTGGCCGCCTCTGACGCGGCCGCCCGGCTGGAACTCCACGGCCCCAACCGCCTGCCGCAGCCGCCGGGGCAGAATCCGGTGCTGCGGTTCCTCGCCCATTTCCACAATATCCTGATCTATGTCCTCATCGGCTCCGCCGTGATCACGGCGGCCATGCAGCATTTCGCCGACATGGCGGTCATCCTCGCGGTGGTGATCGCCAATGCGGTGATCGGCTTCATCCAGGAAGGCCGCGCCGAAAAGGCGATGGAATCGATCCGCGGCATGCTGGCGCCGCACGCCGCCGTGCTGCGCGACGGCGAGAGAAGCAGCATCGATGCGGCGGACCTCGTGCCGGGCGACATCGTCCTGCTCGAGGCCGGCGACAAGGTTCCCGCCGACCTGCGGCTGATCCGCTCCAGCGGCTTGCGCATCGAGGAAGCGATCCTGACGGGCGAATCCGTGCCCGCCGAAAAGGCCACCGCCCCCGTCGCGCCCGACGCTGCGCTCGGCGACCGTTTCTCCATGGCCTATAGCGGCACCATGGTGACCGCCGGCCAGGGCCGCGGCCTCGTCGTCGCCACCGGCGCGAAGACCGAGATCGGTCGCATCTCCGGCATGCTCGCCAATGTCGAGGTGCTGACGACGCCGCTGGTGCGCCAGATGAATATTTTCGCCAAATGGCTGACGGTGTTCATCCTGCTGATCGCCGCCGTCCTGCTCGCCTTCGGCTATTTCGTCGAGCACTACGATTTCACCGAGATGTTCATGGCCGTAGTTGGCCTGTCGGTCGCCGCCATTCCCGAGGGCTTGCCCGCCGTCCTGACCATAACGCTCGCCGTCGGCGTGCAGGCCATGGCGCGGCGCAACGCGATCGTGCGCCGCCTGCCCGCCATCGAGACGCTCGGCTCGGTTTCGGTCATCTGCACCGACAAGACCGGCACGCTGACGCGCAACGAGATGATGGTCGCCTCGGCCGCCGTCACCGGCCACCTCTTTTCTTTCGAGGGCAATGGCTACGAGCCTGACGGGGCCGTATGGCTCGCCGACAGCCGCGTCAACGGGCTCGACCACCTGCTGCTGGCCGAACTCGCCAGCGCCGCGGCCTCCTGCAACGACGCCTCCCTGCACAGCCGAGAGGGGTTTTGGATCGTCGAGGGCGATCCGATGGAGGGCGCGCTGCTCGCCTTCGCCGGCAAGGTCGGCGTCGATGTCCGCCAGGAACTCTCGGCGCGCACCCGAACCGACGAGATCCCCTTCGATTCCCGCCACAAATTCATGGCGACCCTGCATCACGACCATCCGGGCCACGCCGACATCTTCGTCAAGGGCGCGCCGGAACAGGTGCTCGCCATGTGCGCCGAACAGCGCGCCGTGTCCGGCGAGTGCGAGCCGCTCGAGGAGGCGGCCTGGGTCGAGAGCGCCGAGGCGATGGCCGCCCGCGGCCAGCGCGTCCTGGCCATCGCCACGCGGGAGGTCGAAAACGAACAGCGCACGGTCAATTTCACCGATGTCGAGGGCGGCCTCGTGCTGATCGGGCTGGTCGGCCTGATCGACCCGCCCCGCGCCGAGGCGATCGAGGCCGTCGCCGAATGCCGCGAGGCCGGCATCCGGGTCAAGATGATCACCGGCGACCATGCCGGCACCGCCGCCGCCATCGGCGGGCTGATCGGGCTCGAAAACTCCGAAGCGGTGCTGACCGGCCGCCAGATCGACGAGATGGACGATGCGGAACTGGCCGGCGCGGCGGCGGCCGTCGACATTTTCGCGCGCACCAATCCCGAGCACAAATTGCGCCTCGTCATGGCGCTGCAGTCGCAGGGCGTCACCGTCGCCATGACCGGCGACGGCGTCAATGACGCGCCGGCGCTGAAGCGGGCCGACGCCGGCATCGCCATGGGCCGCAAGGGCAGCGAGGCGGCGAAGGAAGCGGCCGAACTGGTGCTCGCCGACGACAATTTCGCCTCCATCGTCGCCGCCGTGCGCGAGGGACGCACCGTCTATGACAACATCAAGAAGGTGATCAGCTGGACCCTGCCGACCAATGCCGGCGAGGCGATCACCATCATCGTCGCATTGCTCTTTGGCATGACGCTGCCGGTCACGCCGATCCAGATCCTCTGGGTCAATCTGATCACCGCGGTCACGCTCGGCATCGCGCTCGCCTTCGAGCCGACCGAGGACTACACGATGCGCCGCCCCCCTCGCCCGCGCGGCGAACCGCTGCTCACCGGCCAGATGGCTTGGCAGATCGTGCTGGTCTCCGGCCTGTTCTTCGCCGGCGTCTTCGGCATCTACGCCTATGCAATCGATATCGGCCATTCCATCGAGCTGGCGCGCACCATGGCGCTCAACACGCTGGTGGTGATGGAGATCGCCTATCTGTTCTTTATCCGGAACATCTACGGCACCTCGCTGACCTGGAAGGCCGTCCGGGCGACGCCCGTCGTCTGGGGCACCATCGCCACCGTCACGCTTGCGCAGTTCGCGGTGACCTACATCCCGCCGCTGCAATCCGTCTTCGCGACCGAGGCGGTGCCGCTCTTCGACGGCCTTCTGGTCGTCGGCATCGGCGCGCTGCTCTTCGCCATCATCGAGGTGGAGAAACAGCTGCGGCTGAGCATCGTGGTCCGGAACCGGTCCCGGCACCACGCCGAGGAGAAAGCTACCGACTGAAGTCGGCGGCACCCGCTTCGCCGAACGTGGATGCGGTAAAACCGTCCATCGACCTCCCCTAAGGCATCAACTGCCCGCCATTCACCTCCAGCACCTGTCCGATCATGTAGCCGGACAACATCGCGGAGGCGAGAAACAGATAGGCGCCGACGCAATCCTCGGCGACCCCAAGTCGCCCCTGCGGAATCGTGGTCAGCATCGCGTCCAGCTGCTCCTGCTTCGTGTAGCGTTCCTGGAACGGCGTCAGGATGACGCCGGGCGCAACCGCGTTGACGCGGATATTGTAGGCGATCAGTTCCTTGGCCATGCCGCGCGTGACATTGGAGACGAACGCCTTCGACGAACCGTAGAGCCCGGCCCCGCCGCTGGCGCCGTTGCGTCCCGCGATTGACGATGTGTTGACGATAAAGCCGCCCTTTTCCTTCATGTGGGGAATTGCGGCCCGTGTCGCCGCCACGACCGAGCGCGCATTGAGATCCATGATCGCATCGTAATCCGCGTCGGTCGCATCCTCGTATTTGACGCGCTTCACCATGGCGCCGGCATTGTTGATCAGCCCGTCGAGCCCGCCGAGAATATCGGCGGCCTCCTCGACGGCGCGGCGGACCTCGCCGGAATCCGAGAAATCGGCCTTGACCAGCGCGGCGTGCCCGCCTGCATTTTCGATGTCCGTCTCCACCGCCTTCGCGGCGTCCGCGCTCGAATTGTAATGGATGGCGACACGCGCGCCCTGCGCGGCGAAGGCCTTCGCGCATGCCGCGCCGATCCCGGTCGAAGCCCCTGTGATCAGAACTTTGCGGCCGTTCAGGTCCGGTATTTTCAGGCTCGTGAAGTCCATCGCGCGCTCCTCAAGAAAGTTTATCGTGCGAATATGAGGGACGGACAGGCGCTTTGCTGCGCCAGGCCGCCACCGGCGAACACATACCGGAACGGGAATTCATGTGGAACCGCTTTGTCTGTTAGGGTGCCGCTGTTTGACCCCACAGATCCGCAGGGAGGCGGCTCGCCCATGTCCGAAACGCTCAGAACCACCAGTGGCCGCGGACGGCTTTTCGCCAATGTCCTCGACACGATCGGCGACACGCCGGTCATCCGCATCAACAATCTCGCGCCCGACAATGTCACGATCTATGTCAAGGCCGAGGCCTTCAATCCCGGCGCTTCCGTCAAGGACAGGCTCGCCGTCAACATCATCGAGGCGGCGGAGCGCGAAGGCAAGCTGAAGCCCGGCCAGACCGTCGTCGAGGCGACCTCGGGCAACACCGGCATCGGCCTCGCCATGGTCTGCGCCGCCAAGGGCTATCCGCTCGTCATCACCATGGCCGACAGTTTCTCCGTCGAGCGGCGCCGGCTGATGCGCATGCTCGGCGCGAAGGTCGTCCTGACGCCGCGCGCCCAGAAGGGCCTCGGCATGTACAAGAAGGCCGTCGAACTGGCCGAGAAGCATGGCTGGTTCCTCGCCCACCAGTTCGAGACGGCCGCCAATGCCGACATCCACGAATCGACGACCGCCCGCGAAATCCTCGGCGATTTTGCCGGCGAGAAACTTGACTATTTCGTCTCCGGCTACGGCACGGGCGGCACGGTCACCGGCGTCGGCCGGGTGTTGCGCAAGGAGCGCCCCGAGACGAAGATCATCCTGACGGAACCCGCCAATGCCGCGCTCGTCGGCAGCGGCGCCGCGCAAGAGCGCGGGCCGGACGGCGCGCCGGCGGCCAGCCACCCCGCCTTCGAGCCGCATCCGATCCAGGGCTGGACGCCGGACTTCATCCCGCTCGTCCTGCAGGAAGCGCTCGACAAGAAATTCTATGACGAACTGATCCCGATACCCGGTCCGGAAGGCATCGCCTGGGCGAAGAAACTCGCCCAGAAGGAAGGCATCTTCACCGGCATTTCCGGCGGCTCCACCTTCGCCGTCTCGATGAAGATCGCCGAAAAGGCAGCCCCCGGCTCGGTCATCCTGTGCATGTTGCCGGACACCGGCGAACGCTATCTCTCGACGCCCCTCTTCGAGGGCATCCCCGAGGAGATGGACGACGAGGAACGCGAGATCATGATGTCGACCCCGGGCTATCACATGGAATGAGACAGGGCGTGGCCGCCCCGTCCGGACGGCCGCCGCTTCCCATGACCGAGAACAAGACAAAGCCCACTGACGAAAGCGTCGCCGATTTTCTCGCGGCGGTCGAGCCTGAGCGCAGGCGGGCGGACGCGTTTGCGCTCGACGCCCTGTTCAGGCGCGTCACCGGCTGGCGTCCCCGCATGTGGGGTCCGACGATGATCGGTTACGGTTCCTATCACTATGTCTATGACAGCGGCCGCGAGGGCGATTTCCTCGCCACCGGCTTCAGCCCGCGCAAGGCCAGTCTCGTCGTCTACATCATGCCCGGCTATGCCGATTTCAGCGGCATTCTCGAGCGGCTCGGCAAGCACAAGCTCGGCAAATCCTGCCTGTATATCAACAAGTTGTCCGACATCGATGAATCGGTCCTCGAAGAGCTGATCCGCGCCGGCCTGGACGATCTCGGCGCCCGCTGGCCGGTCGAACCGACCTGACAATGGGCGATGAGGACCGCGATTCCACGATTGCCGCCTCCGGCCTGTACCAATCGTCCGTAGCAGGAGCGGATATATCGCGCCCCGCCCCTATCGGAACGGACCGGTAACCGTCTACGTTCTGTCGGGAACGTACCCCGACAGGACGCCCCATGCTCATACGCTTCGGCTACGACATCACCGTTCACTGCGAGCAGCCCACGCCGATGGTCTGCCTGATGGAAATCCGGCCCGAGCACCACGGCGACATGCCGGCGCCCGAGCGGGTCCTCACGACGCCGCAGGTTCCGACGCACACCTATGTCGACATGTTCGGCAATGTCTGCCGCCGCTTCACCGCGCCGGCGGGCGATTTCTCGATCTGGGCGGACGGCGTCGTCACTGATCCGGGAACCGAGGATAGAGCCTTTCCCGATGCGGAGGAAATCCCGGTCCCGGACCTGCCGGACGACTGCCTCGTCTATCTGCTGGGAAGCCGCTACTGCGAGACCGACCAGTTGAGCCAGATCGCCTGGGACATGTTCGAACATGTTCCGCCGGGCTGGAGCCGCGTTCAGGCGATCTGCGACTTCGTCCACAACCACCTCGCCTTCGACTACATGAAGGCCCGCGCGACGCGCACCGCGCTGGAAGCATATCAGGAACGCGTCGGCGTCTGCCGCGACTTCGCGCATCTCGCGATCGCGCTCTGCCGCTGCATGAACATCCCCGCCCGCTACGTGAACGGCCACCTGAGCGACATCGGCGTCGAGATTCTCAACCCGATGGATTTCTCCGCCTGGATGGAAGTCTACCTCGGCGGACGATGGCTGACCTTCGATCCGCGCAACAACCGCCCGCGTATCGGCCGCATCCTCGTCGCCCGCGGCCGCGACGCCGCCGACGTGCCCCTGATCAATTCCTTCGGCCCGCATGAGCTGAAAGCGTTCCGCGTCTGGACCTACGACGCGACGGACGAATAGGCGCCGCCTACCCCCGCATCTTCTCCCCGCTCGGATCGAAGGGCGGCTCCACCGCGATCCGCGCGGGGCATCTTTTGCCGAGGATCTCGATCTCGAACAATCCTTCCTCGGCCTTTTCCGCCAGCGCGGCAGGCACATAGCCTTGCGCCATCGAGGCTTCGACGCCATGCGCGTAGCCGCCGGATGTCACCCAGCCGACCACCCGCCAGTCGCCATCAGCGATGCCGCGCACCGAAGCGGCGCCATAATCGCCTTCCGACGGTCCCGCGTCCTTGCCGTCCGGTCCCATCCGGGTCGGGCCGTAGCCATGCGCCGCCTCGACCGTGCCGTAATCCGTGTCGCCGACCTTCGCCCAGATCGGCTCGTCGGCGATCACGTCGGCATCTTCGGCATCGACAATCATCGAGACGCGGCGCAGCTTTGGGCCGTCCGCCTTCTCCTTCGCCGCCGCCTCGCGCCCGACGAAATCGTTCTTTTCCAGCTTCACGAAGCGGTCCATAGAACCTTCGAACGGTCCGTAGATCGGACGAAGCTCGTGACCCCAGGTCGGAAAGTTCTTTTCGAGCCGCATCGACAGCAGCGCCCGCATGCCGAAATCGGCGATGCCGAATTCCTCGCCCGCCGCCTTGATGGCGAGATAGACCTGCCGCTCATAGGCCGGCGCCATCCAGATCTCGTAACCGAGGTCGCCAGTATAGGTGATGCGGTTGACCATGCAGGGCGCGCCCGCCACAGCCATCTCGCGGAAATCCATGAAGCGGAAGGCGTCCTTCGAGATGTCCTCGTCGACCAGCTTTTCCAGCACCGCCCGGCTCTTCGGTCCGGCGATGGAAAGCCCGGCCAGCGTCTGGTCGAAGCGGTGGATCGACACCGAGCCGTCGTCGGGCATCTGCGCCTCGAACCAGCGCATGTGATAGCGCTGCGCCGCCGACGAGCCCCATACCATGAAGCGCTCGTCGCCGGCCTTGGCGATGGTGAAGTCGCCGATCAGCTTGCCGAACTCGTTCAGCATCGGCGACAGGACAATACGGCCGGTCTTCGGCATGCGGTTGGTCAGGATGCGGTTGAGAAAATCCTCCGCTCCCGGCCCGCTGACCTCGTATTTCGCGAAATTGGCGATTTCGGTGACGCCGACACGCTCTCGCACCGCCTTCACCTCCGCCCCGACATGGGCGAAATCGTTCGAGCGGTGGAAGGAAACGACATCATGCGCCTCCTCCTTCGAAGGCGCGAACCACAGCGGTGTCTCCAGCCCCCAACTATCGCCCATCACCGCGTTCTGACCGACCATGATGTCATAGAGCGGCGTCGTTTGGGCGGGGCGCGCCGCCGGCAGTTCCTCGTTCGGGAAGCGGATCGAGAAGCGCCTCGAATAGTTCTCGCGCACCTTGGCGTTTGTGTAGCGCAGCGTCGCCCACTCGCCGAATCGCGAAACGTCCATGCCCCAGACGTCCGCGCCGGGATCGCCCTCGGTCATCCAGTTCGCCAGCGTCAGCCCGACGCCGCCGCCTTGGCTGAAGCCAGCCATCACGGCGCAGGCCGACCAGAAATTGGTCAGCCCCGGCACCGGCCCGACCAGCGGGTTTCCGTCCGGCGCGAAGGTGAAGGGCCCGTTGATGATCTGCTTGATGCCCGCCTGTTCGAGCGCCGGGAAGTGCCGGAAACCCACCTCCAGCGACGGCGTGATCCGGTCGATGTCCGGCTGCAGCAATTCATGGCCGAAATCCCACGGCGTCTTGACCGGCGACCACGGCACGCAGGCCTTCTCGTAGGTTCCGAGCAGCAGCCCCTTGCGCTCCTGGCGCGTGTAGATTTCGCCCTTGAAGTCGATGACATGGCAGAGTTCGCGCCCCGTCGCCTCGTTATGCGCGACCACCTCCGGCATGTCCTCGGTGAGCAGATACATGTGCTCCATCGCCAGCACCGGCAGTTCCAGCCCGACCATGCGGCCGATCTCGCGCGCCCACAGCCCGCCGGCGTTCACCACGTGCTCGGCCTTCACCGTCCCCTGCTCGGTCACCACGTTCCACGTGCCGTCCGCCTCCTGCGTCAGCTCCTTCACCGGGTTGCGCAGCACGATTTCCGCGCCCAACATCCGCGCCGCCTTGGCATAGGCATGCGTCGTCCCCGACGGATCGAGATGGCCTTCCACCGGGTCCCACAGCGCGCCGACGAAATTCGTCTCGTCCATGATCGGGAACATCGCCTTCGCCTCCGACGGCGTGACCAGTTCCGTATCCATGCCGAGATAGCGGCACTTGGCGTGCACCTGCCGCAGGAAGTCCATCCGCTCCGGCGTATCGGCCATCTGGAACCCGCCGACGAGATGCAGCGAGCAGGACTGGCCGGTCAGCTTCTCGAGCTCCTCGTAGAGCGAGATCGTGTAGGCCTGCAGCTTGGCGACATTCGGGTCGCCGTTCAGCGTGTGGAAGCCGCCCGCCGCGTGCCATGTCGAGCCGGACGTCAGTTCCGACCGCTCGATCAGCATGATGTCGGTCCAGCCGGCCTTGGCCAGGTGATACAGCACCGAGCAGCCGACTACTCCGCCCCCGATGACGACGACCCGTGTATTGGTTTTCATGCTCTTTCCCCTGGCCTTGCGCTCTCTTGTCCAGTCATCATCAGAAATCCGTCGGCGCCCCGCCCTCGGCCTTGCGCTTCTCCACGAAGGCCTCCAGCTCCTCGCGGATGGCGTCGTCCATCGGCGGCTCCTCGTATTCGGCGAGGATGGCCTTGCCGACCCGGTTGGCCCGCTCCACGGTCGTCACCGCGCCGCGCTCCTCCCAGTTCTCGTAGTTCGACCAGTCGGACAGGAACGGCGCGTAGAAGGCTGTTTCGTAACGGTCCTGCGTGTGCTGGATGCCGAAGAAATGGCCGCCCGGCCCGACTTCGCGGATCGCCTCGACCGCGACATCCTCCGGCCCGGTCGTCATCGGCGTCATGTAGGCGATGAACTGCTGCAACACCTCGCAATCCATGACGAACTTCTCGAAGGAAGCGCACAGTCCCCCTTCCAGCCAGCCGGCCGCGTGATAGACCATGTTGGTGCCGGACGTGACGGCCGCCCACATGGACATCATCGATTCCCAGGTCGCCTGGTTGTCCGGCGTGTTCGCCGCGCAGGTGTTGGAGGCGCGAAGCGGCAGGCCGTAGAACCGCGCCAGCTGCCCCGTCATCTGCGTCGCACGCACATAGTCCGGGGTGCCGAAGGCCGGTGCGCCCGTCTTCATGTCGACATTGGAGGTAAAGGTGCCGATACCGACGCCGATCCCCGGCCGGATGATCTGCAGCAGCACGATCGCGGCCAGCGCTTCCGCGATCGACTGCGTCACCGCGCCCACCATCGTCACCGGCGCCATCGCGCCGGCCAGCGTGAACGGAGTCACGATGGTCGGCTGGCCGCGTCTGGCAAGCCGCATCGCCCCGTCCAGCATCGGCCAGTCATGCTTCAGCGGCGAGGTCGAGTTGATATTGGTGTACATGCGCGGCGTGGCGTCGAACTCGGCATGCGAAAGCCCGCCCGCGATGCGCACCATCTCCATCACGTCCTCGATGCGTTCCGGCCCCAGCGCATAGGCATGCGCCACCTTGTCGGTCAGTGTCAGCTTGTCGAACAGGCAGTCAAGATGGCGCACGGAAGGGTGGATATCGAGCGGCTCCACCGGGTAGCCGCCGGCGAAATGGATACAGTTGAAATATTGCAGCAGCTTCAGGAATTCCCGGTAATCGGCCCGGTTGCCCGTCCGCCGCCCGCGCTCGATGTCGGAACAGTTGGGCGGCGACGAGATGTTGCCGAACACCATGTGGCGCCCGCCAATCGTGATCTTGCGGTCCGGATTACGCGGCGTCAGCGTGAATTCCGACGGCGCCTTGCCGACCATCTCCATGACGAGATCGCGGCCCATCCGCACATTCTCGCCGTCGACGATGCAGCCCGCGTCGCGCAGGATCGCCACGGCGTCGGGATGCAGGAACTCGATGCCGATTTCCTCCAGCACCCGCATCGCGCCATTGTGGATCGCATCGACCCCTTCCGGCGGCAGCGGCTCGGTCGGATGATCGATGTTGATGACGTCGGTCCAGGGCAATTGCCGGATCGCCGCGCCGCCGCGCCGCGCATTCGCCGCGCGCCCGCCGCGTTTCCTCAGCCGCGCCGGCGCATCCGCCGGAACCGCCTCGGCAACCGCCTCGGCGATCAGCGGATCGGTCGGCGTTTCGGGCTTGGGCGTTTCGGACTTTGGCGGGTCTTCGCTGTCCATGCGGTCCTCCGGCGTCGAGCTCGCCATATGAAACCGCATTTGAAACCCGCGATACCCCCGTTTGCGACCGATCAGAAAGACGATGCGACATTCCATGTCGCTCTTACCCAAGGTCAAGAAGCAGGAGTGCGCAGTCCTTCTCTCCCCTGCCGGGAGAGAAAGCCTTTTCCCGAATTAGGCTGGCGCAGCCCGGCTAAGTGCCTGGAAAAGGCAAGTTAGGAAATCGGGATGGCAGTGGAGCAACTCGCAGCCGCGCCGTAATGTCCGCCTTAGCGGCCTAGTGGCAGTGGACCTGCCCGGTCTTGCTCTCCATGTGGCAACATTGGCCGGGTGGCGAGCTTTTTCGGCAGCCGCCACCATGGGCATAAGCCGCTGTCGTGGATACGACTGAAAAAGGAACGAGAAGCGGAATAATAACTCGCATTTCAAGCCTCGCTGAAAAATTTATTTAGCAAACAATCCCACTACTGCGAGTTCAAAACAATGAATAAGCGCCGTTTTGATTAATGCGAAGACAATTCAGCAAACATAAACATGCCATTTGACATTACTTGCTTGAGTCCCTTCTAACCCTGGGTGCGACAACGACGCCCACGGGAACCCGCCACCCCCTCGCGCGTTTTCCTGCGGTAGGCAGCGGGACCTCCCCCGCGCTCATCCCGAAAAGGAGATCGTCATGCGTGCACTCGGCTTGTGGCTTCTCGGCGTCCCGATCTGGCTCGTCATCATCCTGGCCGTCTTCACGGACTGGGTCTGATCCGCGTGACGGGGCGCGGCCCCGCCTTGCCGCCTCGGCTGTCCGCGGAATACCATCGCGCGATGGAGCCGCGATGACGCATCAATATATCCAGGTTGTTGTCCCGAAGGACGCCGTCGACAAGGTCATCGAGATCGGCGAATGCGAGGGCGTGTCGCTGGCCGGCGTCTCGGCCCCCAAGGGTCCGGTGCGCACCGTCTCCTTCCTCTCCTCCAACAAGGCGCAGCAGAAGCTGCTCGACGATCTGCAGGGAGAACTGCAGGACACGGAGGACTGGAAGATCGCCATCTCTCCGCTCGATGCCGTCGTGTCCACGAAGCGCGAGGAAAAGGAGGACGAGAGCGAGGCCGAGATTTCCGAGACGCGCGAGGAATTGCTGACGCAGATTTCCCGCAACGCCGCGCTGACGCCGACCTATCTGTTGCTGGTGGCGATCTCGGCCGTCGTCGCCGCGCTCGGCATGATCAAGGGCGACGTCGCCGTCATCGTCGGCGCCATGGTGATCGCCCCCCTCCTCGGCCCGGTTCTCGGCGCCATCCTGGGCGTGACGCTCGGCGAAAAGGATCTGCTGTTTCGCGGGCTGAAGGCCGGCATCGCCGGCAATCTCCTCGCCATCCTCATCGGCGCGGTGCTGGGCGTCGCCCTGCCCTTCGATACGTCCGCCAGCGAACTCGCCGCGCGCGCCTCGGTCGGCTTCGAGACCATCGCGCTGGCGCTCGCCTCGGGCGTCGCCGCCGCCTTGTCGCTGACGGCGGGCGCGGCCTCGGTGCTGGTCGGCGTCATGGTCGCCGTCGCGCTGATGCCGCCCGCCACCGCCATCGGCCTCTTCCTCGGCAAGATGGAATGGTTGATGGCCGGCGATGCGCTGCTGCTGCTCGCCGTCAACCTGACCTCGATCCAGTTTTCCGGCCAGATCGTCTTCCTTTTGCGCGGGGTCAAGCCGCGCACCCGCTACCGCCAGGCCAAGGTCCGCCAGGCAATCCGCCTGTCGCTCGCCGTCTCCGGCGTGCTGCTCGCCATCCTCGCCGCCCTGATCGCCTGGCAGGTCTTCCGGTCAAACTGAACCGGCATCCGGTGGATATCCCTTCGCCAAAAACCCGGCGCTCGGGGCGTTGCGCAGAAATCTGTCCACCGCCCCGCCGCCATCCCTATCCTTGAGGGCGGGACAAAGGAGGTTACGGAATTGTTCTCGGCGGAAGGCATAAACTGGGAGGCGGTCGTTACCCGCAACAGGGGGCTTCTGACCCGCATCGTCGACATGCTGTTTTCGCTCGTCATCGGCCTCGAGGACGGCCAAGCGGCCAAGACGCTGCCGCGCTGCACCCGCAACCACATCTACCGCATCCTCCGCCCCGCCGAGTCGGCGCTGCGCCGCCTGATCATGAT